>Ga0257125_1001375_pt1 | contig 25044 bp, 17 predicted proteins | sample SI106_200metaG_FD_190183 | JGI IMG/M metagenome (GOLD analysis project Ga0257125, IMG submission 190183) | Marine microbial communities from Saanich Inlet, British Columbia, Canada - SI106_200 | ecosystem: Environmental > Aquatic > Marine > Inlet | place: Canada: British Columbia | collected... | reverse complement strand
GTGGCATAAATCGGGGCGTTAATTTCTTCCAACACATGCGTGATGGCGCCGGTATGGTCTTCATGCCCGTGTGTGATCACGATGCCGCATACTTTGTCGCGGTGTTCGACTAAATACTCAAAATCGGGGATGATGTAATCGATGCCCAGCATGTCGTTGGTGGGGAACATGATGCCGGTATCTACCACCAAAATCTGGTCGTCGTATTCGTAGACCATCATATTTTTGCCGACTTCCCCCAGGCCCCCCAGAGGAATGATACGTAATTTGTTATTCATTTTTTATCCTTTTGTTTCTCCCCTTGCCCCGCGTTTTTGCGCGCAGATTTTTTCTTTGGAAATATCAATCTCAAATATCGTTGGCCGACACGCTGTGGCGTCAATGCGCAACTGCACTCAAAAATGCCATTTACCAGTTCATGAATCCAAAACGCGATTACCCCTGTCATCCAGGCTTGAAAAGGATGAGGGGCGGCGCGAGGTCAAGGGGTTTGATTCGGTTTTCGTTTTATAACCCTCCAAAAATGGAGGGGAGGTTTCAATTTGATCGCGGCGAGTGTAATTCACACAAGTGATATTTACAAAAACGCCCGGTCGGGATGTTCCGGCCGGGGCAAGCGCTTACATCTCAAAATTATTACCGCAATATCATCAAGCGCACGGATTGTAGCACGGAGAGTTGGATTTGTCAAAGCTGCTGAATTTTTGAGAATGGGCTATAATAATGGGCACGTTGCGCTACGCATATTGTATGATTTTGAACAGGTGATAGTTATATGACCGATCAATATTTTTATCCGAATATTTGGGGACGCGGTATTCTCACCTCGGCGGAGGATATTCTGGGCGAAAAAGGACTCAATGCCTTGCTGAATCTGGTTGGGTTGGCCGAATATATTGGTAATCATCCGACTGATAATATTCAAAAGGCATTCCCTTTTGAGCACGTTGCCAAACTCCAGCAGGGGCTTTTTGATATGTATGGCGCCAAAGGCGCGCGGGTATTCGCGATTCGCGGCGGGGAAGAAACTTTTCAGTACAGTCTGGCGAAATATGATAAAGTCCAAAGGGCCGGACGCGCGGCGATGGGGTTGGGTTCCTTTGAACTGCGCACCAAGCTGGGATTGCAGTTTTTTGCCAAATTTTTTAATTCGGTCAGCGATCAGATTGTACGCATTGATGATGATGACAACTATTATTACTGGATTATCGAACGCTGCCCCATGTGTTGGGAGCGTCAGAGCACAGAGCCGGTGTGTCATTTGGGAGTCGGCGTGTTAAAAGCTGCTGCTCATTGGGCGACCGATCGCAGCTTCCGCGTCCAGGAGATCAAATGCACGGGGATGGGGGATGAAGCCTGTGTCTATGTAATGGACAAACAACCCATAGATTGAGGCCAATACAAAATCGCAAATTCAACGCCGGGAGCAAAACGCTCCCGGTTTTTGTTTAACATGACTTGCGATATGACCTCCGGCACTGGGAGATGTGACCCGAGCAACAGTACAGTATGGGCCAGATCAAAACAAGGAGTGATGTATGAAGAACACAATTTTGTCTGTACAAGATCTTTACAAATCCTACGGCGACAACCATGCCGTGCGCGGCGTTTCTTTTGAAATTGCCCGCGGCGAGGTATTCGGTCTATTGGGGCCGAATGGAGCCGGGAAAACCACCAGTATTTCTATGCTCACGGGTTTGCTTGAACCGACTTCTGGGAGTGTGCAGGTGGACAATATGCCGTTTGGGAAAAATGGCTATGCTGTCAAAGCTAAATTGGGACTGGTTCCCCAAGAGTTGGCTCTATATCCTACCCTCTCAGCGCGTGATAACTTGATCTTTTTCGGGCGCATCTATGGGTTGCGCGGAAAGCAGCTCAAGATGCGCGCCGATGAAGTGTTGGCGATGGTCGGCCTGGCCGATAGAGCGGATGAAGCCATTGAAACTTACTCTGGCGGGATGAAGCGGCGCATCAATATCGCAGCCGGGCTGCTCCACGAACCGGAGATTCTCTTCCTCGATGAGCCAACCGTGGGCGTTGATCCGCAAAGCCGCAATGCCATCTTCGAGAGTGTCGAAGCCCTCAACCGGAATGGTCTGACCATTCTGTATACCACGCATTACATGGAAGAAGCTCAGCGTCTGTGCGATCGCGTTGCCATTATGGATCGCGGCGAGATTATTGCGCTGGATTCACCCAAGGCCTTGATGTCCGGTCTGGGCGGCGGCATCATCCGCCTGGGATTGCACAACGGGCATATTGATACAGTCAGCCAACGCGGGAGTGAGCACCCTGCCATAAAATCCATCACCCGTACAGATGGCATGATGATCGTCGAAACGCATCAGGCTCAGGCCGCGCTGATGGGACTGCTCGAAATCACCAATCAGCTCGATGCCCACATCACTTCATTGGAAGTGCTGGAGCCCAACCTTGAAACCGTCTTCCTGACTTTAACGGGAAAGAATCTCAGAGACTAACATTTTCTAGCCAAAGGAATTCCTTCTACGGAGGCTTTGGCTTGAACAGCTACTATAGGAGATTACCATGCTACACCAAATATTCGCCATAACCATTAAGGATCTAAAAATCCTGTTCAAAGACCGTGGAGGGATGATCGTTTTATTCGCCATGCCGGCCATGTTCATCCTCGTGATGAGTACAGCCCTGCAAAGCTCTTTTTCGGTTGGCGGCAGTGATAACCCTATTGAACTTCTTGTCGTCAATCAGGATCGCGGCGGCCTCGCTGAGAAAGCCATCACAGAGATCGGCGATCTCGATGGGATCACATTGATTTCTACCGTCGATGGCACGGCATTGAGCGTCGAAACTGCTGATCGCATGATTAGCAATGGCGATTACTCCGTGGCATTAGTCTTTCCTGCCGATTTCGAGGAGCGCATTTTAGCAGCCGCCACCGATCCCCAGGCGGGTGAAGCGACGATCACTTTCATCGCCGACCCCACGACCAGCACGCAATTCCTGGGCCCCATCCAGGGGACGGTGCAAGGTTTCATCCAACAGGCTGCGGCCTACGCCCAGGCCCCCCGTCAAATTGAGGCCGGATTCGCCTCCCTGTCCGAAGAAGTTCCCCCGGCGCAGGTGCAATTTGTCAACCAGATTGGCGAGGCTTTTGTCGATGCCATGACTGAAGCGGGCGGTCTGGAGAACGAAGGCAGCCTGGGCGTGCGCTTCGAACAGGTCGCTCCCAGTGATTTTGCCGTGACCGAATTTCCTGACTCGGTCGAGCAAAATGTGCCCGGCTACACCATCTTTGGCGTGTTCTTCATCGTGCAGGTGATTGCCACGAGCTTGCTCAGCGAAAAACAAAATGGAACCTTTCGGCGGTTGCTGGCGGCCCCGCTTTCACAGCCGGCATTACTTTTGGGCAAACTGCTGCCTTATTATCTGGTAAATCTGCTGCAAGTCGCCCTGATGTTCACCATCGGCGCGCTGGTATTCGATATGAATTTGGGGAATGCTCCGCTGGCGCTGGTACTGGTGACGCTGGCAACCGCGGCCGCCGCCACAGGCATGGGACTCTTGGTAGCTTCCTTTGGCAAGACCCCCGAGCAAATTGGCGGCCTCTCCACTCTGCTGGCGCTCACCCTGGCGGCAGTCGGCGGCATGATGGTCCCCACCTTTGTAATGCCAGAGTTCATGCAAGCAATTTCGAAGATTTCTCCTCACGCATGGGCTTTAGCCGGGTATCAGGATGTGATCGTGCGCGGTCTGGGTTTGCAGTCTGTTTTGCCCGAGGCTGGGGTGTTGATGGCTTTTGCAGTGGTGTTCTTTGGCATCGCTGTTTGGCGCTTCCGATTTGACTAGCGCAGCGATTGCGCTACAGGTGACAGTTACTTGCCAAGTGACTGTCACCTGTAGCGTTTATCCAACATTATCCCACACTATCCCACAGATTTCCCACAAATTCCTCCCCCCCATGTGACCCATGTTATGACCTTTGGGACTAGCCAGTATGACCATTGTATTCGCATCATCATGGCAGAAGTTCGCTCAGGTCGAAAACCCCTGAGATGAAAAAGGAGATTGAAATGCAAACCAATAATGAAAACCAAAAACGTGTTTTTCCCTTCGGTGGGATTTTGCTGATCCTGGCAGGCTTGTTCTTGCTGGTGCAGCAATTTGTTGAGATTAACCTGTCGGGTGGTGCATTCCTGGCAACCCTGGGATTATTCTTCATCCTGTGGGGCGCGACACAGCGTAAAGCGGGCTTGCTGATTCCAGGCGGAATCCTCAGCGGCCTGAGCCTGGGCGTGTTCTTGACGGAAGAAACCAATGGCTTGATTGCCTCCCATCTCGAAGGTGGTGTCGTGGTGCTGTGCCTTGCAGCGGGCTTTGCCCTCATCACCCTGCTGACGCAGCTCTTCACCGAAGAAAAAGGCTGGTGGGGTTTGATCGTCAGCGGAATTCTGGCGCTGGTCGGCGCGGGCATCATCATCGTCGAGTCGCCTGACACGGGAGCCTTGAAGGATATTGTCGAGAACGCCTTCCGCTGGCTGAATTACTTGTGGCCGTTGGTGCTGATCGGGCTGGGCATCAAGATCATTATTGATAAGCGCGACGAATCCGCGTAGAATAGAAGCAGCTTTTCCGCTGCCCCAGACCTCAGAGATTTGAAAAATCTCTGAGGTCTGGATGATGGAGAGAACCATGAACCCCGAAAATGTCTTGACCCAGCGAGATTGGTCTGAAGAAGAGTTGCTCGGAAACGGTTTTCGCTATTATCAGCGTATCAAGCGCGTGGTGCTGGCGCGCGAACTTCCCCAAGAAGAAGCGCCTCTAAAAATGCGCTATCATTACGATGAATTGATCGCCACCGCAGGGTACATGATTTGCTTTGCGGCGGATTGGCGCAAAAAGAAAACCCTCTACGAATACTATCACTGGCCGGTGGCACCCGACCACTTTAGCTCTCTTTATGCAGATTGGGACGATCCCCGTTGGAAACCTCGGCGCGGCGAAAAGCACTTGCTCCTATTAGGATGCTGTCCCTACTATAATGCGGTGGGTGTGTGGGCGAAGGTGCTGCAGCAGCCTCAAATGATTTTGGGGACAGAGCACCGCGATCCCTTCGAAGTTCCCGCCGGGGCCTGGCTGATGCTGGCTGCCAAGGGCGCAGCTATGGGCGCACCCTATTGGAATTTCGATAAAGCCTTTCGCCAGCGTTTCATTGTCGAATAAAGGTAAAATCTACTTATGCATTCGAAAAAAATTCACATATCCGATAATACGTTTATGCTCGCGGTTGGCTATCTCACACTGATTGCGGTGGCTTTGCTGGGTTTTAATTTGCTGGAGCCAGGCGTTCCGAGGGCCATAGGCTTGGGAATGCTGATCTCGTTTGGCGTCCTCTATGCGCTTTCGCCGCATGAGGAACAGCCCTTCTGGAAAACCCATGGCTACTTTGTTGCGCAGGCAATCATTGTCAGTGTCCTCATCTCGATGCAACCCCAATGGGGAGTTTTCCCCATGTTATTTTTCATCCTCAGCGCACAAGCCATGATGGTTTTTCCTGAGCGGACGGGTTATTTATGGGTGGGGGCTTTTACCCTGTTCACCGGATTGATCTTCTTTCTCACCGGCGACCCTCTGGAAGCTTTTCTGACTTTGCTGCCTTTTTCGGCGGGATACTGGTTTTTTGCTGCTTTTGCGCGTTCATTGGCGACAGCCGAAGAAGCCCGCAAAGAGAGCCAGCGCCTGCTCAGCGAACTGCAAGTTGCTCACCAGCAATTGCAAGAATATGCTGGGCGTGTTGAAGAATTGGCCGTTTCCGAAGAACGCAACCGCCTGGCCCGTGAAATGCACGACACACTGGGGCATCGCCTGACAGTGGCCGCCGTGCAATTGGAGGGTGCGCAACGTCTGATACCAGATGATCCGGGCCGGGCTACGCAAATGGTGGAAACTGTACGAGAGCAGGTGCGCGAGGCCTTGAGTGAATTGCGCAGCACAGTAGCGACTTTGCGAGAACCACTGCAAACCGATCTTTCCCTGTGGAATGCATTGCCACGGCTCATAGCTCCCTTTGATACAGCCACTGGTCTGGATGTGGAGTTGATTCTGCCCCCCGAAGAATTTACCATTCCCAACGCCCACAGGCTCACCATCTACCGCGCCGTGCAAGAAGCCCTCACCAATGTGCAGCGCCACGCCCAGGCACAGCATGTCTGGGTGCAGTTGAGCCATCAGACTGATACTGTGCAACTGATGGTCAGTGATGACGGCGTTGGGCTTCCGGCGCATCTGGACGAAAATCGCTTTGGATTGCGCGGCCTGCGCGAGCGCGTGGCACAATTAGGCGGCAGGTTGGAACTGGGCAACCGGGATGCTGGTGGGGCGCAATTGCGCGTTTATTTGCCCCTGACAATCGATGGAGAAAAAGCATGACACCCCCGATCCGTTTGCTGCTTGTGGATGATCAACGCCTGATGCGCGACGGCTTGCGTACAATTCTCGAACTTGAAGGCGATTTACAGGTGGTTGGCGAGGCCGAAAACGGTCAGGCCGGGCTGGATGCCTATGAGGAATTTGCCCCCGATGTGGTGCTGATGGACATCCGTATGCCCGGCATGGATGGCGTGGAAGCCACCCGCCGCATGATCGAGCGCTGGCCTGAAGCGCGCGTGATTATTCTGACTACCTTTGATGATAACGAATATATCTTCGAGGGATTACGCGCCGGGGCGTTGGGCTATTTGCTTAAAGATGTCTCTGGCAGCGAATTAGCGGAGGCCATCCGCAAGGTTGCTGCTGGAGGCGCGCTGATTGAGCCCTCGGTGGCTCGCAAAGTTCTCGCCGAATTCGCCCGCCTGGAACCCGCCGCGCGCCCGCTCAATACCAGTATCCCCGATCCGCTCTCGGAACGCGAGATTGAAGTGCTTGAATTGCTGGGGCAAGGTCTCTCGAATAAGCAAATTGCCGCCAAGCTCTATCTCGCCGAGGGGACGGTGAAAAACTATATTAGCAATATTTTCAACAAGTTGGGGGTTTCTGATCGCACGCAAGCCGCGTTACGGGCGCGTGAATTAGGGGTGTTGTAATAAGCGTTATTGCGTTATTTTTTTGTGCGCCGATAAGTTATGTAGTGATAGCGCTCCACCCCCACAACGAGCAGCGCGGCAATCAGCAGCATAAAGCCGCCAACCTGTGGGTGAAACGGGCTGGCTTCGGCTATGCTTTCTGTTTGCGCCTTTACAGTTTCTCCGCAAATCTCGGCGGCGAAGCCTTCATTGAAAGCATAGCCAATCGTCAATTGGATGGTATAGAGTTGCACCCCGTGGATGAGTAAAAATTCCCCGCGCTGGGTATTGGGGAGCAGCACCAGCCCTGGGCGGCTGTAATCGATGATATTGCGCGCTTCGATATACGGCAATAGGGCTGTCAGGGATGTGGTATCCAGGTGCAAGGTTTCACCGGGCTGGATGCTGAACGCCGCTAAATCGGGGGCGCGCTCGTGGTGCAGAATCAACTCAGGGTTGATTTCTCCGTTCAGGGTTTCGTCGGCGATGGCGGGTTGGGCTGTGGTGATGAGGGTTGGCTCCGCTGTGGGGGGCAGTAGATATAGCGGGGCATTCGAGTCATTGGTGATCTCAAGATACCCGTGCGCCACTTCTTTGGGCGAAGTTACCAACTTCAGGGTTTCGGGGAAATCCGCCGGGAGTTGGATGCCAAAGACTTCAGCGAACCAGGCCTCGGGGCGCGGCTCGCATTTTTGAGCAGCAGCCAACCCCGAGGTCAGTAGCGCCAGCAGTATTCCTGTCAAAATAACATAACGCGACATATTCCATATTGTAGCCCTCTTTTGCCCTCACCCCCAGCCCCTCTCCCAAGTTTGGAGAGGGGGGGTATATTTTATGGTAAACTCGCAACGCATTATGGATGAGAAAACGCTGCACACTCTCGAATATGACAAGGTTCTGGAATGCTTGGCTGGCTATTGCAGTTTTTCGGCATCGCGGGAGTTAGCCCGCGCACAGAAGCCGACCACGCATCTGGAGGATGCCCGCCAACACTTGGCCGAAACGCGCGAAGCGCGCCAGTTGATTGAAGCGATTCCCACAGTGAGTATTGGTGGGGCGCGCGATCTGCGCGAAGTGCTGCGCGCCGCCGCCCGTATGGTGGTGCTGGAACCTCACCAGCTGCTGGATGTCAAATATACGCTTGTGGCGGCGCGTAATTTGCGACGCACTTTTGAGCGTGAGGGTCTGGATTACCCGTATTTGGTCGAATTATCGCTGCGCTTGCCAGATGGGTTGGGGCTGGTGGATGTGATTACCAACGCGCTTTCGGATCGCGGCGAAATCCTTGACAGCGCTTCGGATGCTCTGGGGAAAATTCGCCGGAATCTGAAAATTGAACACGATCGCCTGATGGCGCAGTTGCAGCGCATGATAAGTAATTCCAATATTGCGAAGTATTTACAAGAAGCATTGATTATGCAACGAGATGGCCGCTATGTGCTGCCCGTGCGTGCTGATTTCAAGGGGCGTGTCAAAGGCATTATTCACGATCAATCGGCATCCGGGGCTACAGTTTTCATGGAGCCGTTGAGCATTGTTGAGAAGAATAACGCCTATCGTGAATTGCAGCTTGCCGAGCGTGATGAAGAACGCCGTATTCTTTCCGAACTGACCGCTCTGGTTGCCGAACACAACGACGCTCTCGAAGACATGCTTATCGCGTTGGCTGAAATTGATCTGGCCTTTGCGCGCGCCAAATACGCCAATGCGCTGGATGCCGTGGAGCCAAAGCTGCTTGCGCTGACCGAAGGCCGGGAACGGGGGCACGCCGCACGACGCACGAAGCACGACGCATCCTCCCGCCCGCCGTCCCCGGTCATCCGTCTCTACCAGGCCCGCCACCCCTTGCTCGATCAAGAAAGCGTTGTCCCGATTGACGTAGAACTGGCTCCGCAGACTCGCGCCCTCGTTGTCACCGGCCCCAACACCGGCGGCAAAACCGTCACGCTGAAAACCGTTGGCCTGCTGGCGCTCATGGCGCAAAGCGGTATGCACATCCCCGCCGGGAGCCAATCCGAAATCAGTATTTTTGAAACTATCTACGCCGACATCGGCGACGAGCAATCTATCGAGCAGTCGCTTTCCACCTTCTCCGGGCATATCACCAATATTATTCACATTTTGGAACAGGCGGATACGCGTTCGCTGGTGATTTTGGATGAATTAGGGGCTGGAACCGATCCGCAGGAGGGCGCGGCGTTGGCGCGCTCGTTGTTGACTCACCTGGTCGAGCGGGAGATTACCACGTTGGTGACCACCCACCATCCGGAGCTTAAGGCCTTTGCCCATGCTACCCCCGGGGTGGTCAATGCCAGTGTCGAGTTCGACCTGGAAACCCTGCGCCCAACCTACCATCTGACGATTGGCTTGCCAGGGCGCTCGAATGCACTGGCAATTGCCGAACGCCTGGGCATGCCCGCGGTGATTATTTCTGCCGCCCGGCAGGAAATTGACCCCGATGAGTTGCGCGCCGACGATTTGCTGGATGAAATCTATCGCCAGCGCGATGCCTCGCGCGCAGCGCGTATGCGCGCCGAAGAAGCGCGTCATCAATCGGAAAAACTGCGCATTGAATTGGCGGAACGCCTGGAAACGATTGAAGATGAACGTCGCGAAGTGCTCGAAGATGCTCGCCAGGAAGCCGAAACTGAACTCAAAGATGTGCGCGGACAACTCAAAGAATTGCGCGCCGAATTGCGCCGCGCCCGCCAACCGTTGGAAATTCTGGAGCAAGTCGAAGAGCAAATTGAAGAAATCGCTGAAGAAGTCGAAGCGCCGGTTGAACGCCTCGATCCCGAGATTGCGCAGGTTCACGGCCCGGTGCGGCTTGGCTCGAAAGTGCAGGTGCGCACGTTGGGGCAAGAAGGCATTGTGCGCGCCATCGGTGAAGATAAAATCGAAGTGCAGATCGGCAATTTGCGCGTGCGTGCGCGGCTTTCGGATTTGATATTGAGAGGCAATGCGGTGACGGAAGACGGAGGACAGAAGACGGAGAAAAAACAGCCCGTATCCTCCTCCCGTCGTCGGTCAGTAGTTATCGGCGCCACCGGCGAATCGCCCGGCATCGAACTCGACCTGCGCGGTCAACGCGCCGACGAAGCCCTGGACAAGCTGGATGGCTATCTCGATCGCGCTTATCTGGCGCGGCTGCCCTGGGTACGGATTATTCACGGTAAAGGCACTGGTAAATTGCGGGATGTTGTGCGCGAGGCTTTGGGTCAGCACCCACAGGTGAAAGCGTATGAATCGGGCAAAGATGGCGAAGGCGGCGATGGAGTTACCGTAGCGACGCTGCGGAGTTAAAAAGATTCAACTACGAAGAGTACGAGGTTTTTTAGGCTTTTTCTTTGTGTTCCTTCGTGCCCTTTGTGGTTAAAATTCCCGAGGCGGAAAATGATGCAACCAGTTCACGCTATTCTTATTGGCGCCGGTCAGCGCGGGGCGGATGTGTATGGTGCCTATGCCTTGGCGCACCCCGAAGAAATTCGCTTTGTGGCTGTAGCCGAACCCAACCCGGAAAGGCGGGCGCGTTTTGCCGCCCAACACCAGATTCCCCCTCAGAATCAATTTGAGAGCTGGGAGCCGCTATTGGAGCAGTCGCAATACAGGCAGGTGGCGCTGGTTTGCACGCAAGATCAGCAGCACACCGCCCCCACGCTGGCCGCGCTACGCGCCGGGTATGATGTGCTGCTCGAAAAACCAATGGCAACCACGGCAGACGAATGTAAACAACTGGCCGACACAGCCGAAGAAACCGGGCAGCAATTGCACATCTGTCATGTGCTGCGCTTCACGCCACATTTTACAAAGATGCGCGAAATCATCCAATCGGGGGTGTTGGGCGAGATTATCAGCGTTTCGCACCGCGAGAATGTCAGTTGGTGGCACATGGCGCATAGTTTTGTGCGCGGCAACTGGCGCAAAGCCGCCGAGAGCGCCCCAATGATTTTGGCGAAATGCTGCCACGATCTCGATATTCTCATCTGGGCGCTGGATGACCGCTGTGAGACTCTCAGCAGCGTGGGGGGCTTGCGTCATTATCGCCCGGAGAATGCCCCGCAAGGTGCCCCACAATTTTGTCTGGAGGGTTGCCCGGTGGCGGAGACTTGCCCCCATTATGCGCCGTTCATCTATGAAGATTTGGCTCCCCTGTGGCGCGGCTATGCGGATACGTCGAAAGGTTTTGCGCGCGCCGTGATGCGGGCGCAGGAACGCGCTCCGGGGGCGGTGAAAATACTCTCTGCGCTGCTGCCCACTTTACGTCCGCTGCGCGATTACCGCGGTTGGCCGGTCTCGGTTGTGGTGCAGAATCCCACCCAAGAAGAAATCCACAATGCGCTTAAATCCGGCCCCTACGGACGCTGCGTGTATCACTGTGATAATGATGTGGTCGATCATCAGGTGGTGGCGATGCAGTTTGCGGGCGGCGCATCGGTGACGCTGACGATGCACGGGCATTCGCACGCCGAGGGGCGTTATACTCGCATTCAGGGCGCGCGTGGCGAATTGCGGGCCGAGTTCGGCTACGGCGGCGCGTGGATTGAAGTGGACGAGCACCGTAGCGATCGGCGCACGCGCTACGACACTTCGGCAGCATCCAACGAAGGCCACGGCGGTGGCGACGCGCGGCTAATGCGGGCGTTTTTGGAGAGCTTGGGTAACCAAAGCGGGATGCACTTTGCTTCTGGCGTTTCGCTTGGAAGTGCTTTGCAAAGTGCATCCCACTTGACGACAGCGCGACGCTCTTTGGAAAGTCATTTGATGGCCTTCGCCGCCGAGGATGCGCGTTTGGGTGAGAAGGTGGTGAAGATGGGGGAATTTCGAGGAGAAAAATAACCACAAAGACACAAAGAACACAGAGTTTTTCTTTGTGAACATAAAGTACTTCTTCGTGAACTTTGTGCCTTCGTGGTAAGTTTTAAATTTAGTTTTGGGCGCTGGCTAAATCCGCGGGCGGCGGGAAATCGGGGCAGGTGAGATGATATTCTACCTGATCGCCGAAATACTGATTCCACTCGGCTTGCGTCAGGTTGCGGTTGGCACGGAAGCAGGCAAATTTCTTCCAGGCATCCAGGCTGACATCCCAGGTGTAGACGTTATCATCCCGGCTGGCGGCGGCCACAAGCGGCTGAGTGGGGCTGAACGCAACGCCAATGATCGAGTAGGGCGACCCCGAAAGGAAGCCAATCCGCTCCAGGCTGGTCATATCCCAAAGAATTACGGTGCCATCCGCACTACCGGAAACGAGCATTTTGCCATCTGAACTGAAGGCCATCTCGTTGACATCGCCCAGGTGGCCTGCCAATTGCGTGACCGGATCACCCGTATTCACATCCCACACGCGGATCATGGCATCGTACCCGCCGGAGAATAGCTGCTGACCATCGTGGCTGAACAACACCGTCGGAACCTGCGACAACGTGGTGATCGTGCGCACCGGTTCGCCTGTGGCGACATCCCACAGCACAATATTAAAGTCCAGGCTGCTGGAAGCCAGCAGGCTGCCATCGGGGCTGAAGGCTACGCTCAGCACACCGTCTTCGTGCGCGCCTGAGAGCGTGGCAACCGGCTCTTGTTGGGTTGTATCCCACAAAATAACACTGCTGTCATCGCTGCCTGCGGCCAGCAGGCTGCCATCCGGGCTGAAGGCCAAAGGCGAGTAAGCAGAATCTTGCTGCATTTCACCGATGACTTCACCGGTATCGGTATCCCACAGGAAGATCATGCCGTCCGTATCGCTGGATGCAAAGGTGTTACTGCCCGGATGAATGGCAATATTCCTCACCGGGGCTTCGTGGGCGCTCAATTCTTCAACTTCGGCTTCGTCGTCGGTTAAATCTTGCACGTAGACCGTAGAATCGTCACTGGCGTAGGCTAGCCAGTTTCCATCGGGGCTGAACTCAACTTCGTTGACATCGCCTTCGGGGTAGGGATATGTCACTTGCATGGAACTCCCCCCACTTTCCAGGCCCTCGGTGACGTTCCACAGGATGGCGGTTTGATCTATACCGCCGGAAAGCAGCAAGTTGCTATCGTCACTAATGGCAATGCTGAAAATTTCGCCAACATGCGCGCTAAGGAAGTTGACATCTTCACCAAAACCGCTGCCATCGCTCGTCAAGGGAACCAGAAGAACATCGCGGCTGTCTGTGCCGACGGCCAAAAATGCGCCAGCGGGATCGAAAACCAGGCTGTTGACAATGATCGTTCCGGGGTGTTCGAATTTCCCCAGATTTTCGCCGGTTTCAACATCCCAAAGTTGGACAAGGCCATTGCCGCCGCCAGAAGCCATGAGTGTGCCCTCACGGTTGAAGGCAACGGAGCGAGCGCCGGTATCCACGCCGGTATCTACGGTTTGAATAACTTCGCCGTTTTGCAGATCATAAATTTCAATATAGCCATCTATCGAGCCAATGGCGAGTGTTTCGCCTGCAGGGCCGTAGGCCACGCCGTAGTCGTAGTCATTGGCGTTATAAACCTGAATTTCTTCCAACGTCTCGGCATCATATTCAACGACCGTACCGTCATCATCCACAGCGGCAATCGTACTGCCGTCGGGGCTGTACATAATTTTGCGTATCCGGTTTCGCTGCTCGTTGGGAACGAATTCGCGGACGAGTTCATGCGTTCCGGCATCCCACACAGAGACCGAGCCGTAGTCGGAACCAATGGCGATTTGGGTTCCATCCGGGCTGATTTCCGCGGAGATGAGTTTTTCGTCTTCTTTCTCGAAGAGATGAATCAGCGTGAGCGTATCCAGATCAATTAGCCGCACTGTGCCGTCGGCGGATGCGGTTGTGATAATGCCCGTCTCGAGATTCATATCCACCGCGTAGACCTGGGCGGTGTGTCCGTAAATATAGCCATTAAGCTCTGGCTTGTGCATGACCACCGAGAGCAAACTGCCATTGACCTCGGCCCTGGTTTGGTCTGTGCTGTTGGTGTAGATTTCAGAGAGACGATTGGCTTCCAGACTGAGCAGGGAGGCCAAGTCGAGCCGTTCTTCCTGCTTGGAGGTGGCCTGCGCGGCGAGTTGGCGCACCAAATTCATTTGTGATTGCGTCTGGAAGTTGAGCCACTGGATGACGGCGGTGATACCCAGCACAATCGAGACCAGTAAGGCGATGGACACGCTGATCAGCAAATTCCTGCGCCTGCGCTTGGCATCTTCACGGCTATTTTGAATATAGACCGCCTGTAAATGCGTGGGCTGGGGTTCTTTGCCTTCGGTAGCATCCGACTGCCAGGTTTCGGCAGTATCCAGATCGGAGCCGCGTAGCAGGAAGCTTTTATCTTCCCCTTGCTGCCCCCACTCGATGGCCCGCTCCAGCAGACGCGTGTGTTCGCGCACCCACTCCAAGTCGGTGTTGATGGCTTCCAGCAGAAGGGGGAACGCGGCATCATAATCGTCATTTTGGCGCATGTATACCCAATTTGTGCGCGAAATACCCTCGGGGAGCGTATTCTCTTTGGTCGGCTCGCGGTGCAAAATGGGGATAAATTTCTTGTTATTTTCGCTGGCAACGCGGACTTCGTCCCCACAGACTTTTGAATCCAGCGAAGCGGGGCTAATGACAAAAATAAACGTATCGGCACCACCGATGGCGCGGGTGATTTCATCCATCCAATCCGCGGCGGCGGGAATATCTTCCCAGTCAATCCAGATGTTCTCCTCGGGAATGCCAGATTTCAGCAGTGATTTGTGCAACTGTTGCACAAATTCCTTGTCTTTTCGGGAATAGGAAATCATCATCGAAGCATGTTGCTGAGATGCGGCAGTTGTTTCTGTCATGGCGTTCTCCTAAAAAATATTTTGCCCCCAAGGCAAGGGATTTCGAATTTCCCCCAAAGTCTACCATATTTACCCTATTTGTAAAGTTATGCCACATTCAAGTACTGTGGATTTATGGTCTGGCTATATCATAGTTTCATTGCGCCGTGCAGATCAAAATAGAAAGCGGACACCCTAAAGGGCACACGTGACGCGAATTAGACTGATTTTCGTGTTTTTTTATTTTATCTGTGAAAATCCGCTGTATCCGCGTAATCCGCATTCTATTTTCACGTGAGATTTAACAAGTAATCAGGGTGTTAATGAGAAAACAGCCACCACCGGATCATGATCCGATTTGTGCAAGGGGCTGGTATCGTCGGGGGCGGGCAGGGCGTAGTCGGCGTTGACGTGCAGGATTTCGACGCGTGTCAGCCTTTCCATCAGGGCGGGGGTGACAAGTATGTGGTCGAGAACTTGTGAGCGCCCTTCGTAGATGTAGGTGTAGCGCGCTTCGGGGGGGAGTTCTTCAAATACGTGTACCAGCCCGGCATCCCGCAAGGTATCAATGGGGGGGGCATCGTAAAACGAATTCAGATCGCCCATCACGGCCAACAGGCCACTTTCATCGTCGGTCAAAATTTCACCCATCACGGATGCATTCCAGGCGGCCTGGGCGACCCGGCGCGGCTCGGTGGCGGCTTCGCCGCCGCTCATGGATGTGAAATGGTTATTGAGAATGGAGATTTTCATATCCCCGATCTGCGCCTGTACAAGCAGCGGCGGACGGCTGGTAAGGCCCTCCGGGGCGGGGAACTGCTCTTCATGCAAAATCATTGCTTTGTCGCCGCGCACCAGATAGCCAACGTCAATATAGCGGCTGTCTGTGCCTTCGATGAGTACAGGCAGATAGCCGTATTCGGCAATCGATTCGTGTTCGGCAATATCTTCAAGAATGCCAATATTCTCCACTTCTTGCAGGCCGACCACCGTGGGCAGGCCCGCGGCGACGATGGTGTTGGCAACTTTGGCGATCTGCGTGCGATATGCCTCAATGCCCGGCATATCGGGGCTGCTGGGGTGCGGATCGGTGAAATCAAAGAGATTTTCGACGTTCCAAGTCATCAGACTGAATTCATCGTCGGCGAGCGGGGTGAGTACAGCGAGATCGTTTTGCGCGGCCTGCAATGCGGGCGTTGTCACCGGCTCGAGTTTGTATTGTCCGTAGGTGTAGGCCAGCGGCCCAATGAGATTGGTCACCTGATCGCCGCTGTTGACGGCGTAGGCCATTGTGGATCGGTCATCATGCGTGCCGCTGCTGCCATCATCGACCACAATGGCGATGCCGCTCTCGTCGCCGCGCCACAGGCGCTCGATACCGTGTTCGGCGCGCACCAGCGTGTATTCGCCGTAGCGGTTGCTGGGGGCCACAACGATGGCAAGCGCGGTGACCTTCACAAACATACCTTCCAGGCTTTCGTAGTAGGCCAGGGCAGCGGCTTCGTCGGCGGGGGGATTGAGTTCTTCGGCGGGGGGCAGGGCGCGCGCTGTGCCGAGTACGACAATATCTTCGAGCGAAGTGATTTCAAGTTCGGTGTGGCTGTAATATTCGTTCACTACCCCGCTGACCTGCACTTCGTCGCCGGGCAGCACTTCGGGGGTCAGCGTGTTGGTGTAGACAAACAGCCCGTCAGATGTGAGGGGGTTGTAGTCAGTTTCGAGGGTTTGAATCCAAAAACCTTCCAACTCGGGGAAAACACCGGTGACAAGGCCGCTGGTGGTGACGCGTTCGCCAGCGTAGGCCGAACTGGCACCCTCCCCCTGAATGGCCCACACGGGGATTTGCTCGCCAATAAATAGGTCAAGCGCCGTGCTTTGGGCAGAATCCACTCCGGGGGCAGCCACCAACACCGGTTCCAGCCGCACGGCGGCTTCGCTGGTATCCACTTTGGCCTGATAACTCACACTCGCTACGCTCGCCGCAGTTCCCTCCCCATCCAGTTCATCCAGAATCCAGGTAATTATTTTTCCAGCCTGCTCGCCGCCGTCGCTGATTTCTAGCACCCCTAAATCAAAGTCGGGCAGCGAGGCCGTAATGACGATATTGTGCAGAATGTTGGGGGTGTGATTGGTGACAGTGAGCGTCACGGTGAAGGCTTCGCCCACTCGGATATTGACCGGGGCGTTGATGGCAATTTCGAGCACCGGTGGGTAAACTTTGGCGAGATCAGCCTGAATGCGCGGATAAATGCGGGCATTGTCGTCGGTGACTTCGAGCACGCCGGTGATGGTGTAGATTTCGCCGCTCTGGATGGATTGCATATTGATTTCGGTGAGTTTATCGACGTAAATTTGAGCGAGGTGACCGTCTGAGTCAACCAGATCGATCTCGTGGCTGTAGGCGAACTCCTCCACGCGTGCTACTGTTCCCTGGGCCTGGATCAAACGCCCGGCGAGAGTCTCGCTTTCGGTGGCCGCGTCCCCCACGCTGACCGGTGTGGGAGGGTAGTACGTCTCGGGGGAGCCTTGCTCGATAATTTCTATACCCTCGGGCGCGGGAGCCAACTCCATTGTGCCGCGGTAAAGCAGCAGCAGGCCGCGCACGCGCACGCGGTCGCCGAGCGCCACATTGACATCACCTTCGCCATCGTCAATCCAGACTTGCAGGCCGCCGGTTTCATCTTCGATGTAGAATTTGGTGTTGCCGTTTCCGGCGAAGTAGCCGCCCGTGTACATGGTGGCGATGCCCTCGACGACGATTTTCTGATCGACGAGCGTGCGCGCTGTCCCGATGGGGATGGCGCCGCCGCCGACCGCGGTGCGGGCGGGGGCGCTCTGCGCCAGCAGAGCGCCTGCGGCTGAGGCCGCGGCGGCGTTGGTCGTGGTCACAGTGAGATAGGTCCACGGCGCTTTGAGGGTAATTTCGGCGGTGACGTTTTCGCTCGCGGCGAGCGTCGTGATGGGCAGCAGGACGATTTGATGTGTTTCGGCGAGTGTATCCATGCCGAAAAAGGCTGGTTGTGATGCAATTTCGGCATCGTCGGGCAGAGCGATGATCTCGAATTCGTTGGGGATGGGGATTTGGACGGTAAAGTCATTAACGGCCAGCGCACCCGCGTTTTCGATGACGATGCCTGCACCAAATTCTTCGCCGGGATTGACGGTTGCGGGGAAGTTGAGCGTCAGGTTGATGTCAGTGCTAAAGGATGTGTTTTGGGGTCGGGGAGCGTCATTGAGCAAATATTCGCTCCCAGTGAGGGTGAGCGCAACGCCGTTTTCCATCGCCGGGGCGGGCTGGGCGTCAAAATCGCTTTGCGGGCCAGCCCCCCAGACGAGGGTATAGAGCGGAGAATTATCTTTGGCGCGCAGTTGCAGCCCGCCGCGCTGCGGCACGAGTGGCGCTTCGATGAATGCGTCCACGGGCAGGCCGTAATCTTCACTGGCGCGGCCCAAGAGATAGCTGCCTCCTGGCGGGATCAGCGTGGGCGCATCCCAGCGGTAGATGCTCTCGATGTCGCCACCATCGCTGAGTTGATGCCATAACGTCAGGCCGTGCAGGTCAAAGGGTGCCGCGTCGTTAGGATTGGTGAGTTCGATATAGTCGTAGTTATTGTTGCCGGGGATGCCGCCGAGAACTTCGGCAATCAGCACAGGGGATGTGGAGATCGTGTCAGGTGTTGGTGTATCAGGCGTGGCAGTGGATGTCGGTGCGGCGCAGGCCGTAAAGAATAAACCACAAAGAACACAAAGGTACACAAAGCTTTTCTTTGTGGTTCTTTGTGCTCGCCTGTACCCTTCAGGGTATTGTGGTGAAAAAATCTGGAAAGTTTTTTGCATCATCTTGTCTCCGGAATGGTGCAGATGACAGTCACTTTTATAGTGACTGTCATCTTACTCTAACTTTAAATCATCGCTCCAGTGGATGCCCTCGCGGGCGAGATAGTAGCCACCCAGCAGGGTGATCGGCAGCCATAGAGCGACGTGCAGCACCAGCGTATATCCGGCGGCGATGGCGCCCGGCACGCCGTAGGCTTTGAGTACGGCGATGCCCGGCGCGTCAAACGTGCCCACGTATCCCGGCGCGGAGGGGATGGTCGTTGCCAGATTGACGATGCCGTTCATCAGCATCAGGGCGAAGAAGCTGACTTGAAAATTGAAGGCGTGCATCACGAACCAGTATTTGCCAGTCTCGAGGAGCCAGATAATCACCGAGGTGAAGAATACCATCAGGGCTTCGCGCGGCGAGCGCAGGGATTCCAGGCCGCCGAGGAAGCGCAAGGCTAAGGCGAGAAATTTCTCGCGGAAACGCTCCGGGATGAGGCGCGCTACACTCCAGCGCGTGATTCTCTCGGTCACGGTGGGGAACATGGCTGCCAGCAAAAAGACGAGTAACACCCCCACGAATGCCGCCGCCCCCCACAGGGCTAAAGTCTGAATATCCCCTACAAACCCTGAATCAACTGTCAGGCGCGCCAATTCCGGCAAATTCAAGAACACAAAGGCCAGCATCACCACGCCATCGAAAACGCGCTCCACGATGATTGTCGCCAGCGAGGCCGAAACCGGCACGGCTTCACGCCGTTTGAGCACTACTGCCCGCAGAATTTCTCCGGAGCGCGCCGGGTAGATATTGTTGCCCATATAGCCTATGGCTACAATCGGGAACATTATGCGCGTGGGCACGGCTTTGATCGGCCTGAGCAGGTAGTGCCAGCGCCAGGCGCGCACCCATACGCCAATGAAATAGACTGCTACGCCGGGCAGCAGCCAAATATAGCGCGCCCTTGCGAGAGTCTGCCACATATCGCCCACACGCAGGCCGCGCAGGGCAAAATACATAAAGAAGATGCTGATGAGCACCCCCAGCCAGAATTGCCATTTTTTCATAGTTTGGATTGTACCAAATAGACAGGATTGAAGGTTAAACGTTGCAGGTTGAAGGTATTATTTCTAACCTTCAACCTGCAACGTTACATATTACGATGGTATGGTCAAAAATATGCAGACACTTTTTGTCCATCAGGGACTGTCATTCCGACCGCAGGGAGGCATCCCAGTAAAAATACGTAAACTTTCACCTGTGTGGGTATTTATGTACGCCAATTCTCAGGGATTTCTCGCCGCTGGCTCGAAATGACAAACTAAAAGTGTCCACTAATTTTCTTGCAAATATGAACTATTCCATTACGACTCATGTATTCCTATTTTGTGAGCATTTTCTTGCGAAAGTGTGTAAGCCCTGCTGGAAATGCTTACGGATATGACGCGGGTTTGACGGTTGGGGTATTTTGGGTTTGCAAGATGAACCCGATGCCGATAACGACGAAGATCATGCCGAAGAGCATCGTCAGGGTAATTTTCTCATCTAACAGCAGCGCGCCACTGATTACCGCGACTACCGGAATCACATATGTGACCATCGCTGCGACAGTTGGCCCAAAACGCGCCGTATTGGAAAAGTCGAGCAGCATGGCGAAAAAAGTGCCCGCAATCGCGGCATAGAGCAGCACCAGCCATCCGCTGGTATTCACCTGAGACATATCGTATCCGGCAACCAGCCATGTGAAGGGGAAAATCGCTAATGAAGCTGCGCTCATACGCACAACAGCTACGTCCGATGAGCGATAGTTTCTCATTTTCTTGCGGACGTATATCCCCATACTACTGGCTGAAATAATACCCGCGAAGACCAGCGCATAACCGATCAGGTTGCCTTCTCCTGAGGTGGCAAGGCCGCTTTCACCGCGTATCGTCAGCAGCAAACCGCCGATCAATGCCAGAGCAATGCCGATGCTCTTGTGCCAGCTGAGTTTTTCATCGGGGAGCAGGAAATGCGCCATCACCACAGTAAATGCCGGGGAGGTTGTCATCAACACCGAGACAAGTCCGCTGGACAGGTATTGCAACGAACTGGTAAAAGAAATCATGGGTAAGGCGGTCCCAAAAATCCCTAGAATAATCCCCCGTCGCCAGAGAGTGCGGTCTTTGGGCCACTTTCGTCCGCCGATTGAAAACGTATAAATAATCAGAAAAGCCAGCCCGGCGAGACTTAAACGCAGGCTGACGTAGGTTAGCGGGGCCATTTGCCCGACGCTGAAGCGCGAGGCGACGAGTGTGGTGCCAAAAAGGGTACCAAGTATAATGATGTTGGGGGCGGCGCTGTTCTTCAATGTTGCTCCAATGGCACGGTTTCAGAATTTGTATTATACGCCTTAATCTGAATGGCGCTGATAATAATGAAGGCAAAGATTCATATTAAGTCGTCAGGATTGCGCCTGCGCAGGCGCAATCACAATGAACCCCAACCGGGTTGGGCTGGTAATACATCTAACAACATTGGGCTAACGCCAATACTGTTTAGATAAGCAAGACAACGGCTTCAGAAAAAGCTTTGGTGGGTTGAGGCCAGGAGCGATGTTTGTCCCGTTTTTTGTCAAAGCCAGACATCTTGCGTTTGACAACTCTAGGGTTGGAACGATTGTCGCGTTCTGGGAGTTTGGCACGGGAAATATCTTTGAGAAGTCGTTTGTAAAACAGGACTTTTTGAGTTTGATCAATGATTTGGAATTCAGGGATGGCGTTGCGAAGAATACGAAGAGATTTGATGAAACTCAAACGGTCAGGAGCAAGACCTGCCTGGACTGCAGCGTCATACATGATTTTACGAACAGCGTAATGAGCAATGAGAAGACCGTATAATTCCTGCAAAACACCAAGCGGTGTACGTGATCGAAGGGGCTTCTTGGGCTGGCGCTGATGAGTATCCATTTCATCGATGGTGATTTCTACTTCCCAGCGCTTATGATAGGCACAAGCTAAAGTGTGTGCTGGATAGGCGGTTTCATCCAGCAAAGAAGTGATGAGACGGCGGGTCTCACCATGCCCAGGGCGGCCTGGATCATCCAGTTTGTACTTGATCACGCGTACAAGCAGTCGTTCCTGTTTGCGACGAGGATAAGCTGAAGGGCGAATGTAGGCCAGGTAAGACCCATCACGAAGACGACGGTGAAAAGTAGGCTTTACCTTATTTCCTATGCGACTGAGAAAATGAGCGCCTTGATCGAGACAAATCCGGCACATATCGAAGCTGTGGAACCCACAATCCCACATCACCAACATCCCTGAGCCAACTGAGCGCAGCATTCGTCTCCCGCCAGGGTGCTCCGATGTATGGCAGGGCCAAAATCCAGCATCGCAAATAGCATGAGTGCCGCATTCACACAAGTAAACTCCAAGCACCTGCGGGAAGGCACCATCGGCCCTATCCGTTGTAGGACGACCAAAATAACTGGCGTTTGCGGGCGTATCGGCAATATCTTCTTTCGTCCCATCAATCGCCATCATGCGCAGGCCAAATAGGTATGCACCTGGTGTGTCTGGTGTCGCCAAAGGTTGGCATACTTCGTGAAACAATGTCACCATCGGTGCTACGCCCAATTGTTGGCGACGTTGGCAAATAGCTCCCTTGCTGGCCGCTACAATATCATCTCCAGGACGTAGAAATCGCGGACCTTGCATCAGTTTCGCAAGCACGTCTTCAATGGCTTCTTCTGTGTACAAACACATCGCTATGCAGATCAGCACTACCAATACCATTGTCAATTTGCGTACTCGCAGTTCGCACTTACCTAGCGGTTTCAACACTTTCTTGATTTGTTCTGGCGAAACGATCTCTCCCAATGCTTCCAGCGTTGCTTCACTCGTTAGATGGACAGTTGGATCGATTTGACGTAAACTTACTTCCATGAGATGACTCCTTTTCTTGGGCTTTTGTCACCCTGAGGATGCCATCTTTGGCTCCAGGAGTCATCTCTTTTTCTCTTATCTAAACAGTATTGCCCCTAACCCCGCGTGGTGCATGACCGGGCTTTCGCCCGAGGGTAAGCGTCGCGATTTTTGGCGATTGGTTATAGGCAAAGATTGGATCGGGTTAACGCCGCCCGGCAGCACACGCCAACGTTCGGCGGCAGAAGTTGTGAACAAAACCACCGTGGAAAAAAGAGAGTCGTTCTCGCTTTGGTGTTCCTTTCACATGGCAAATCGAGGAGATGAGAAGTGAAAAACAATATTGTGCTTGGTCTGCTTCTGGGTGTTGTAATGGGGGTACTCGATGTAATCCCAATGATGATGCAAGGCTTGACTTGGGATGCCAATTTGTCTGCATTTTCCCTATGGGTCGTTGCGGGGTTTATGTTAGCGACATCCAACTTGAAATTGAAATCGATATGGAAAGGGATCGTTATCTCTTTTCTTTGCCTGCTGCCGAGTGTATTTATCATCGGTTGGAATGATCTGTTTTCATTAGTTCCGGTAGGCGCAATGACATTGATATTGGGAGCATTGTTAGGTTTCAGCTATGGCAAGTTGACAAAATGAATCGATACAGTTGGAAGTCGTATTGTGGCTGAAGATAAATTTCGCAATCTACAAAGACCCCGATATCCAATGCCGAAATTTATAGAAGAAGCACTTAGGCAGAGCGATTTAATGGAAGCATACCGAGAAAGACCTGGATATCAGCAAAATGATTACAACAAATGGATCACACGCGCAAAACGTCCAGAAACAGTAGAGAAACGGTTAGTCCAAATGTTGGCCGAACTCAAGAGCGGTGATAAATACATGAAAATGGCCTATCGTCCTAAAAACTCAAAAAAGTAGGTTCGTATGGTGGCAAAATGCGCGGCATTGGCTGGGGAATCGCAATTTGACTCGGAAATATGCTTACGCCAAAGCCGCTTCGTGAGGGAAAAGGTAAAGAGTGCTAATCCGGTCAAAAAATTTGCGGGTGAACTATTATCCAATTTTGTTGGTAGGAGCGCAAATTTTCTCACCTTCGTCAAGGACTGAACAGATGTGTTCCAAAGCGCAAAGTTTTTTCTTTTGTTTCCGAAAAAGATGTTGTAGGAATCAACATGTTTAGAGATAAAAAAGCCGCCGACCGATAAATGCAGTTGTCAAGGGGAAGAAAGAAAAATCACCAAGCGGGTAGATAACGAAAAAAACACCTGGGCCTGGAGCTAATGCCATTTCCGGGTGTTTTTCTATTTCAGGAAAGTTTGTTGTACAGGTGCGAATTTATACAGAGTGCGAATCTGAAATCAGCCCCAGCGTTAGGTTCTCAGAACGTGGGGAAAATATGGAATGTACGGGGAAGAATCAGCTGTGGTCAGCCGGGTGGTTTGAGATCGGGCAGCAACTTGAGCACTTCGTCGGTGGGCGCAATGCGTCTGGGGATGCCCTTGCGCTCGATGCGGGTCAGGTCTTGGCCCACTCCCAATCGCAGTAAACCATATTTGATGAACTGCTGGCGGGAAAGACCGCGCAGCGCCTTCTCATCCATGCGCTGGGACCAGATCATCATTTTGTAGGCAATGGTTTCATCATCGGCACGGCGATAAGGCTCGTGTTTGGTCAAGATATGCCAGGCCGAAACCAGCAGCCTGCGGGCAATGGCCACGATGGCCTTGTTGGGGTGCTTGATTTTGGTCAGACGCTTGTATTGCGCCATCCAATAGGGGTCACTGCGCACAGCAGCCCAAGCCGCCTGCACCAATATCCAGCGCAACTCCTTGCGTCCCTGTTTGGTGATCGACTTTTCCTGATGTTTCTGCCCGCTGCTGTGTACACCCGCTCCCAAACCAGCGTATCCGACCAGTTTCTTGGAATGAGAGAAGCGAGAGATGTCACCAACGGCAGCCAATAGGATCATGCTGGTGAGCAGCCCAAAACCAGGGATCTGCATCAGATAGACCATCTCATCCGACCAGGGTGCGGTGTTACTCAACTCGGCCAGTTTCTGATCGATCTTGGCTTTTTGTGCTTCAAGGTGAGTGATGATCTCAAGATCAAGCTGTACCTGGAAGCCGGTCAGTGCTGAGAATTCCTGCTCATTCCACCAAGTCTGGTTTTTGTCAGCCAGTAGTTGACCTTCCGGTGGCCGTAGATTGAAGCGCTGCACCACACTGTGAAGTCGGTTCTTGGACATTGTGAGTTGCTTGCCAATCCGCCAGCGAAAGGAAATCAGGGAGCGCAGTTCACGCACGTGCATGGGGGGCACCCATACTTCGGGGACGATGTCAGCGATCAGCAGGGTGATCAGCCGTTTGACGTCTTCCTTGTCGGTCTTTACTCTGGCTTCAGCAATCTGGCGCACTTTGTAGGCATTGGCTACCACCGTTTTAGTCACCATTGGGGATACGATATCGTAGATGTCCCACACATTTGCGGTGG
>Ga0257125_1001366_pt1 | contig 25133 bp, 21 predicted proteins | sample SI106_200metaG_FD_190183 | JGI IMG/M metagenome (GOLD analysis project Ga0257125, IMG submission 190183) | Marine microbial communities from Saanich Inlet, British Columbia, Canada - SI106_200 | ecosystem: Environmental > Aquatic > Marine > Inlet | place: Canada: British Columbia | collected... | reverse complement strand
AAGTCTGGGGAAGCACTTGGGGCAATACCCATAACTCCCTGGTGGTCAGAAAGTATAGTGTTGGTGTAACGGCATACAAAGAGACAGGGACAAACGTAATTGTTATCCCTGAATCCCAGTATGACCCACATGCCACCTATACTGCCGAGTACGTGGAAGTCTGGAGTACCTATGCTGGGAAAGTAGTATTTGGAAAGGGAAAGAACGATGATACCAACGGGAATCAACCCGTTTCGTTCACTCTATCCCAAAACTACCCCAATCCTTTCAACCCAAAGACGGAAATCTCTTACACACTGCCTCAGGCTGGTCACGTATTACTGGAAGTCTACAACCTGCTGGGACAGAAAGTAACAACCCTCGTGAACGAGCAACAGGAATTAGGCGAACACGAAACTGTCTGGAACGCAGTCAACCAAGCATCTGGCGTTTACTTCTGCCGGATCAAGACAGAAGACGCGACAGAGACCAGAAAAATGGTTCTCCTGAAATGAGGAACTATAGAAGCTCATATACATCAAATCCAAAACAAAAGACAATTTATGCACAAAGACGTGTTGGGCGTCCTCTGCATGGGGTATCTTTGTAGATATGTTTAGCACACATGTCTGTGGAGATACCCGTTTTTTTGTTCCCATACTTATTGACAATATTCAGTTTTGTAGTATGATATACATTGCCTTTATCTAAGCTGGATGATTGCTGTTTATATTGTATTTACAATGTGAATAGAGGAAAGTCCGAACACCCTCCATTGTTAAGATGGAGAAGTGGATAGCTCGTAACTCGAGCCGGGATATATGGGTATTGAAAAGTTCTATAGACTTTTTAATGTCTTGAGTCTTAGGGAAAGTGTCACAGAGACTAAACCGCCCTACTTATGTAGGGTAAGGGTGAAAAGTAAGGGGCTAAGAATCCTTTTTCTTCTTTGGTAACAAAGGAGGATGACAAACCCTATCCGGTGCAAGATTAAATAGGTCCTTTAAAGGACGGGTTGATCGCTTGAGCTTATTGAGTAATCAATAGGCCTAGATAGATAATCATCGCTTTTGCTCACGCGAGAGTACAAAATTCGGCTTATAGGCTTAGAGAAAAGGCAGAATAGAGGTTTCTAAGACGGACCTCTGTTTGACTAATACACCCACTATTTTATGAACAAGTCAGAACTAACCTTTAGTGCAATTCTGGTTCCTCTAGATTACATTGTTGTTTTTTTAGCTGGATTAGCAGCGTATGGACTTCGTTTTGGATCATTTGTTTCCGAACTTCGTCCTGTTATTTATGAGATGCCTCTTAAGGAGTTCTTGCCGATTCTGTTTTTTGCGAGCTTACTCTGGATTATAGTATTTGTGTTTAGTGGGTTGTATAGCATAAGATCAACTAGAAAAATGGTGGAGGAGCTTACCAAAATTATATTAGCATGCTCTACTGCTGTACTAGTTATCATTATTGTTATATTTTTTCAGCGGGAATTATTTTCTTCCCGTTTTATTGTTCTTAGTGGATGGATATTAAGTGTAATATTTATTGGGATTGAAAGATTTTTTGTGCGTTCATTTCAACGTAGACTATTAAGGAAGGGAATAGGTTCGCATCGTGTTGCGGTGATTGGTAATGAAGAAACTGCTACAAGAATTGTTAAAACTATGCAAGATAATCCTGCGTTAGGCTACAAAATTGTTGAGCATATTCAAATCAACAATGAAGAAGATATTGCAAAGATCAAGCATGCATTTGAAAGTTCACTGATTGATGAAATAATCCAAGCAGATTCAGATATTGCAAAACCATTAATACTAAAGATTATTGATTTGTGTAACGAGTATCACGTTACTTTCAAATATGTTGCAAATCTTTTTGAAACATCTGCGACAAATATTGCGATTACTCCTCTTGCTGATATACCTGTGATTGAATTAAAGCGTACCCCGCTAGATGGCTGGGGGAAAATATTCAAGAGAGTATTCGACATTGCTTTTTCTACTATTGCTCTATTAATACTCATACCTTTTTTTATCGTTATAGGAATAATTATTAAGATTGATTCTTCTGGCCCTGTGTTCGTAAAATTAGAAAGAGTTGGAAGGAAGGGAAAAACATTTACTCTATATAAATTCCGTTCTATGGTTGTTGGAGCTCATGGAATGAAAAAAGAATTAAAACAATACAACGAGCGTTCTGATGGCCCATTATTTAAAATGAAAAATGATCCAAGAATTACGCGTTTTGGAAAGTTTTTGAGGGCAAGTAGTATGGATGAGCTTCCACAATTCTGGAATGTTTTGAAAAGCAGAATGAGTGTTGTCGGTCCACGTCCGCATGAGCCAGAGGAAGTTAGTAAATACCAGAAGCATCATAAAACAGTTTTGACTATAAAGCCTGGTATCACAGGCATGGCGCAGGTTTCAGGAAGATCAGACCTAAATTTTGAGGAGGAGGCTAAACTAGATGTTTATTACGTTGAAAACTGGTCTATGATATTGGATCTTCAGTTAATTTTCAGAACACCATTTGCTTTAGTAGCTAAGCGGTCCGCGGCATAATATGATATTATAAATACATGAAAGTTGCATTAATTCACGATCATCTCGCACAAGATGGAGGAGCAGAAAAAGTACTGATGGCGTTTCAGGAGATTTTTCCTGAGGCACCAACTTATGTGCTCGTTTACAATCCAAAGCAGGCAAACAGTGCATTTGCCAACAAAGATATTCGTACTTCTTTTATTCAAAAATTGCCTGGTGGTGTTAAGCATTACAAGTGGTTTTTGAGATTAATGCCCGCTGCAACAGAAAGCTATGATCTATCTGAATATGACATAGTTCTTTCTAGTACATCTGCTTTTGCAAAAGGAATCATCACTAAACCAGAAACTCTACATGTTTGTTATTGTCATACACCAACACGCTTTCTGTGGAGCGATACCCATAGTTATGTCAAGGAACTTCCTTATGGACCTATAGTTAGAAAATTGGTTCCATTAATGTTGCATAAAATACGTATATGGGATCGAATAGCTGCAGACCGCGTTGATAAATTTATTGGTAATTCAAAGATTGTTCAACATAGAATAAAAAAGTATTATAAGCGTGAAAGCGATTTGATTCATCCGCCGGTAGATATTAAGAAATTTTCAGTAAGTAAAGATGTAGGTAACTATTACTTAATGGGTGGGAGACTAGTTTCATACAAACGTTTTGATATGGGTGTTCAGGCATTTAACCGATTAGGAATACCCTTAAAGATTTTTGGAGTAGGACCAGAACTTGCAAATTTAAAAAAGATGGCTCGTCCAAATATTGAGTTTCTGGGAAAAGTTTCTGAGTCAGAAAAAAGAAAACTCTTCAGCGAAGCCTTAGCATTTATAAACCCCCAAGAAGAGGATTTTGGTATAGTAATGATTGAATCTATGGCTTCAGGTCGCCCAGTAGTGGCTTATGATAAAGGTGGTGCACGAGAAATAGTAGTACCAGGAAGAACGGGAGAACTATTTTCCGATCAAACTTGGGAAGCATTAGCAGATACTATTATTCATTTCAAACCAGAGCATTACTCTGCGGAGGAGATCAGAGCACATGCAGAAACATTTGACACAACTGCATTTAAAGATAAGATTAAGACATATGTCTTAAATGCTTACGAAAACTTTCAAAATACTAATATTAAGTAATACAAATTATGGAATTACGTGAACACATCGCAATACTAAAAAAAGGTAAAGCATTTATTGTAACATTTACTTTACTTGTTACGTTAGCTGCATTTCTTTTTACTTATTTTCTACCAGTAACTTATGCTTCATCAATTTCTTTTGCTGTGAACAGAATCAACAAACAGGAAACTCCATATTATGATGATAGCTATTTTGGTATTCAAGCATCAGATCTTTTTTCTCAAACGGTAATTAGTTGGTTTCTTACCCCTTCTGTGCTCTTGGAAATATATGAAAGTGGAGATATAGATCCACAGATTAAATCTTTAGATAAATTTGCTAATCGGTTCAAAACAAAGAAATACTCTCCTCAAAATATTGTTGTCAGATTCAACGAACGTGACGAGGAAACAGCAACTAAGATTTCTGAGGCAGTAGTGGAAGTGGTTGAAAAAAAGGCGGTATCAATCAATAAAACAGTAGATGAGAAGGCGCTATTCGAAATAGTTGGAGAAAAGCCGGTGATTGTGAAGAACGACCCACAGATCTCACTGACGACTATTATAGGATTCATTGCTGGATTGGTTGTAAGTATAGTATTCGTTTATTTGCTTCGCTATTTTAAAACACCATCACAATCAAAAGAAAGTATTTCATAAAAATACATGAAAATAGGGATTGATGTACGTCCACTGCTTGAAAGTAAGGCAGGCGGGATATCGGTGTATACCGAAAAAATCATTAAAAACATTTTACAGATAGATACTCAAAACGAGTATCTTCTGTTTTCTAATAGTTACAAAGGTAGCACAGAAAATATTGAAAATAAGTTTGAAGGAAGTAATTCCAAACTACATCCTTTTAATTATCCAAATAAATTTCTAAATGCAAGTTTTCGTTTCTTGGATAAACCAAAAATCGACAAAATGATAGGTGGTGTAGATATATTTTTTGCGCCAAACATTAATTTCCTTGCATTATCATCAAATCTTAAGAAAGTTATTACCTTGCATGATTTATCATTTCTTTTGTATCCAAAATTTTACTCAACAAAAGGGCGATTTTGGCACAAGGCTGTTAATGTAAAAAAACTGGTAGGGCAATTTGATAAAATAATTGCGGTATCTGAGCACACACGCAATGATGTCATGGAAATTCTAAATGTGAATGGTGATAAGGTTGAAAGAATATATCCTGGTGTTGATTCGCAATTTTATAATAGTATAAGTGAAGAGAAAAAAAGCAGTATCCATGATAAATATAATCTTCCACAGAATTACATTTTAAGTTTAGCGGCACTGGAACCAAGAAAAAATATTGAAATGGTGATTGATGCATTTGAAAAGTTTAAATATAATTCTGATATCCATCTAGTTTTAGTAGGTGCAGAGCAGGGGAGTGAACAACAGATAAAGAGAATGGTTCTAGATAAGAAATTGGAGAAGCGTGTTCATATACTAGGATACATCCCAACAGAGGATAAACCAACACTTTATCAGCTCGCAAAATGTTTCGTATATCCATCATTCTATGAAGGATTTGGATTTCCTCCGTTAGAGGCTATGTCATGTGGAACACCAGTAATTGCTAGTTACTCATCATCACTTTCAGAGATATGTGAAAGTTCAGCAATACTAATAGATCCTCATAATATTGAGGAACTTGTAGAAGCATTTGGGCAAGTACTAAATAGTACTGAGTACGCTGAGGAGCTTTCACAAATGGGAAGAAGGCAGGCCACAAAGTTTTCGTGGGAGAATAGTGCAAAAGAAACATTGAAACTTTTCCAAAGTCTGGTATCGTAGTAAATAGTTAACAAAATTAAATTATGAAAATAGGGATAGATGCTCGTTTTTACGGGCCAACCAGAACAGGACCAGGTAGATATACTCAAAAGCTTGTAGATCATTTACAAGAAATTGATGATAAAAACGAGTATGTTATTTTTTTGCGAAAAGACAATTGGGATGAATTTCAGCCAGAAAGCAGTAATTTTAGGAAAGTGCTTGCAGATTATCGATGGTATTCGTTAGCTGAGCAGCTGTTTATGCCTTGGAAAATCAAAAAGGAGAAAATAGATCTTATGCATTTTCCTCACTTTAATATACCAATATTTTATCCTGGGAAGTTTATAGTGACAATTCATGATTTGATTATCACTCATTTTCCTACAAGACGTGCTACCAAGCTTGGCCCTCTCTTATATAAAGCAAAACAGTTAGGTTATAGAATAGTTATTTGGGTGGCAGCAAAAAGAGCAGAAAGAATTATTACTGTTTCTCAATTTTCTAAACAAGAGATTGTAAAGCACTTTAAACTTAAAGATGAAAAAATAGTAGTAACATATGAAGCTTGCGATCCACCGAAAAAAGTTGATGGAGATTTTACTCACATTGCAGAGAGGCTAGGAATTACGAAGCAATTTCTTTTATACGTTGGCAACACATACCCTCACAAGAATTTAGAAAGATTAATTATTGCTTTCAAAAAACTACGTGAAGAGGAAAATGTTGATGTGCAGTTGGTTTTGGTGGGAAAGAGAGATTATTTTTCTGAAAGGTTAGAGGTATTGGTTAAGGAACGGGGTATAGAAAAGAATGTAATATTTGCTGGATTTGTTAAAGATGAGGAATTACCATTGTTCTACCATTCAGCTTTGCTTTATGTTTTTCCTTCTTCAATTGAAGGATTTGGATTGCCGCCACTTGAGGCCATGAGTTACGATTTACCAGTTGTATCATCCAATGCTCCTTGTATGCCAGAAATACTTGGTGAAGCGGTAAAATACTTTCACCCAGATGAAATAAGTGATATAGTGCAGGTACTAAGACAAGCAATTCAAGAGAAACAAATACAAGATAGTTTACGAGAAAAGGGACGTGAACATATAAAGAAATTTAGCTGGAAGAAAATGGTAGAAAAAACTCATTCAATATATCTAAAAGAATTGTTTTAAGTTATGCCCTCACGAGGAAGACCAAAAAAACATCAAGTAAATTTCAAACATCATCTGGATTTTGAAGTGCCAGCTGACAATGTTTTGGATTTGAAAAAGATAGCTTCAGAGAAAGAGGAAAGAAAGAAAGAGGAAAACGTAATATCAAAAAAAGCAAAAAAAGGATTCTTAAATTTTTACAAAAAAACTCAATTAAAGAAGAAAGAAAAGGACATCTTTTCTGTTCCAGAAAAAAAGAAGAAAAAAGTACGTAATTATTCGCTAAGAAATAGATTTGAATTCAGGAATCCCTTTGGTACTTTTTCTAGTGCTAAAGTGCGCGGTATAATAGGATTTGTTTTAATTGCTGCAGTATGTGTCTTACCTATATATGGATTAGCGTCTTACTATAAGGCTGATAATTTGAAAGAAAGAGTGTTAGGTGTTTCCTGGGAAGCATACGATAACATAAAAGTTGCTGCTCAAGCATTTGCTGATCTAGATTTTGAAAACGCATCTTCAGAATTTAATTCAGCAATAAAGAACTTTGTAGATGCTCAAGAGATGCTACAAACAGTATCTGGATTAGTTAAAATAGTACCGGTTGCAAGTGGGGAAGTTTCAACAGCGGAAAGAATACTCAAATCTGGTGAATCAATCTCTTCAGCAGGTAATTATCTTTCAAAAGCTTTCGCGCCATTTGTCAGTTTGGCTGAGGGGAAAGCTCAAGAGACATTTAATTTTACATCTGCACTTATTTTGGCAAATGCGAATATAAGGCCAGCTGTTACGGAACTAAAAAATGCCGAAGAATATGTAGAAAAGATTTCTACTTCATCATTACCAAGCGAATATAGAGAACAGTTTATGATTGTTCAGGAAAATCTTCCCGCATTACGTGCTGGACTGGAGGAATTCAACGAGTTTACAGATTTTCTTTTATCAATTTTAGGACATGGTTCGTTGAAGCGTTATCTATTTGTGTTCCAAAATAATGCAGAGCTTAGACCAACTGGTGGCTTTGTCGGAAGTTTTGCACTTATGACATTTAACGATGGCATAATGAAGGAGCTTGAGGTTCCTGGTGGTGGTTCATATGATCTGAATGGATGGTTAAAAGAACAGGTGATTGCTCCGAAACCTTTGCATTTGGTAAATCCACACTGGTATTTTCAAGATGCAAACTGGTTTCCCGATTTTCCTACATCAGCCGAAAAATTAATGTGGTTCTTTACAGAAAGTGGCGGGCCTTCTACTGACGGTGTAATTGCACTGACTCCAGATGTTATAGAATCACTACTTGCCTTGTCGGGTCCTATTGATATGACAGATGATTATGGCGTAACGATTAATGATGAAAATTTTAGAAAGGTTGTAAAACAAGTAGAACAAGAATACGAAAACACAAGCAAGCCAAAGAGAATTATTTCAGATCTAACACCTTTAGTATTCAATAAAATTTTAGAGTTAGAACAAATAGATCAGTTGCAGATTTTAGGAGTTCTACATACTTTATTAAAGGAGAAGCAATTACTATTATATTTCACAGATGATGAATTACAAGAAAAAATTATCGACCATGGATGGGCTGGTGAAATTATAAATTCCCCCAATGACTATTTAAGCATCATAAATTCAAATATTGGCGGAGGAAAGACTGATCTAGAGATGGAGGAGTTGATTGATTACAGTGTAAAAATTCATGAGAGCGGGGAAGTAACAGCAAAAGTGACAGTGACCAGAACTCACACTGGGCAAGAGAATGACCCAATAACTGGAATTAAAAATATGGACTTTATGCGGATGTATGTTCCTGAAGGAAGTACTTTGGTTGAAGCTGAAGGATTTAGTCATATTGATCCTAGAATGTTCTTGTATCCTAATGAGGGGTATGTAGATGATAATTTGCTTCAGGAAATACAAGGCGCTGTTATTGTCGATGAATCTTCAGAAACCAGAATAAACAACGAGTTTAATAAAACAGTATTTGGTAATTGGGTAGGAACGGAAGCTGGAAAAACTTCTCAAGTATCTACTACATATAAACTTCCATTTACTGTAAAACCTGAGGGAGTCTTTAGTAAATCCGATTCATATAGTTTATTCATGCAAAAACAGTCTGGAACTAAAGGATCTGTGGTTTCGGCAAGTATTGAGTTTCCCAATACATATGATGTGGTATGGCAGTATCCAACAGATAGCACAGTAGAGATAACATCTGGGAAAATAGCGTTTACTACGATTTTAAACATAGACCGCTATATTGGATTTGTGTTTCAGGAATAAAAATTAGCTAAAATTAGCCAAAATAATAGTCTGTTTCGCTCAAGGGGCTTGACAGATTTTAAATTTGGGTATATACTCCCTTGTTAATATCAAATACTTTGAAAACCGAGGAGAGAGTATTCAAAAACATTTGAGCAAAGCTTGTAGCAATAATGGGTGGTTTTAGTCGAAGAAACTCTCTTCAATAAATATTTCCGTCCATTTTTAATTTCCAATATTAGAACAAGAGATTTGGAGGAGTAAGCTTTTAGGCAAAGATCTAAAAGCATTCTTAAGAGGAGACTATTCAAAAACATATACTCCATGAGTCCGCCTCACCTCCAAATCCCTTGATGCTAATATTCAAGAATGAACTTTCAAATCATTTTCAGGGCGGATTTGGAGGAGAGAGCCCGAAACGTCTCCCAGGAATGCACCGGCTTCGGCTGGAACTATCCTGATCGGAATGTTTCACGTCATAAGTAGATCTATTCATAGGTCATAAACTTTGACACTGTAACCTGTCCTTGGACAGGAAACTCACCTCCAAATCCGCCTTGGAAACAAATCGCGTCAATCTGTCACATTTTGCCCAGAAGGAGCGCTGAACATGAAGAAGAGTTTCATAACAAAGCCCGGAGGTGGCCGCAAGCTTGTGAAGGGTCCCCGTTCGGGTTGTCATGCTTCACGGCATGGATACAAATTCGACGCGCGTCGCGTCATTCGCGAGGATGATATGGATCATGAGATCCGGGAAGCGCTGGGATATAAGCCTGATGCGTTGATCGAAATCGTCTCCGATCTCGATCCCATCAACGACTGTGCTCTCGTCGTCTCATGCGGTCTCGACTGCGAAGACGATACCGAGGATTCCAGCCGCCATCTGTTCATCGCTGTCGATCCGCCGGTCGCCGAGAAGGCACCCGCTCCGGATCCGATCCAGCGTCGGTCATTCCGGCCGAAGAAGCGGCAGGTCCTGCCGATTGATAACGCGATCCGTTGCTGTGCCTAGCGGCAACAACAGCGACTCACGAGAGAGTAGTGCCCCATCACTACTCTCTCGCACCCCTCTTCCAGCGAATATTGGCTTATGTCAATGTTTGCTGAAAAAGGGGACATTGAAAAAAGTGCTTAGAAATATGGAGGGGCGAACAATGAAACGTCTCCCAGGAAGTATCTGGCTCACGCTAGAAATTCCCTGACCGGAATGTTTCTCGTCATAGATAGATCTTTCAATAGATCATAAATCTATGGCATGTTCACCTCCAGATTTCTAAGCATAAAAATTCTAAGGAGAAAATTGAGGGCGAATTTGGCAATACGGAAGGCCTGCAATTCGTCTTCAGCTTTCTCTTTAGAAATCCACTAGTCATGACAGATTTGGAGCGGAAAAATCAAAATTGCACCTTTTATCTATTCGCTCCAAATCTGTCACTATTAGATACATTGAAAATAAAATACTTGGAAGCAGTATGTTGCTGAAATGGGATTAAAGGTATAGATCGAACTCAAGGATGAAAAACTCTCTCCTCATAAGTCTTTTCAAAGACTTATTCTTCAGACTTAAGCTCGTACTACCTATACCACCCAATTCAGCAACATGTTGCTTCTATAGCAAATAATCCGTCTTGAAAAAGGACGGGTTTTTTGATTTACTAATTTAAGTAGGTGTCATTTCGAGCAAAGTCCCGCAAGGCGGGGCGTAGCCGAGAAATCTATTAAGCCGTTAGTAAATATCATATTACTCTTCGATGCGTCCTCCGATTAATCTCAGGACTTACTCAGGGAATATTAACCCACGTGAGACAAAAAATGCTTGGGATTATTTCACAAAGGGTTTTCTGGAGAGCTGACCCCCAACCCTAAAAAGATCATAAATTCCATTTACACACTTTATCATTTGATAAATTCATGATAATATGTTATAAACTACGTTCGTATGAAAAGTGATGTTTTAAAGAAATTTCAAACCACCATCATGGGTGGCGCAATTATTATAGGGCTAGCACAAGTTGTTAGCCGTATTTTAGGTTTACTGCGAGAAAGGATGCTTGCCTCAACATTTGGAGCAGGTGAAACTTTGGATATCTATTATGCTGCTTTCAAGATTCCAGATTTTGTTTTCAATATAATTGTGCTAGGCGCTCTTTCTTCAGCGTTTATTCCGATATTCATACAATACTGGAATAAAGATCGGGAGCAGAAAGAATCTAACTTCGAAAGCTTCAGAATCGCAAACTCACTACTCAACATTATCCTACTAATATTGGTAATTGTAGGAATTTTTGTTTTCCTATTTTCGGAGCAACTTGTTTCATTAATAGCCTATGGATTTGATGAGGAAAAAAGAAAGACTACTGCAGAGTTAGTAAGGATTATGTATATAAGCGTGCTTTTCTTTGGAGCAAGCAATATCATTTCAGGTGTTTTACATTCCTTCCGAAGATTTATAGCATATTCTTTGGCTCCTATTATGTACAACATAGGGATAATACTCGGAATAGTTGTTTTTGTACCTGAATATGGAATAAAGGGTTTAGGCTTTGGAGTAGTACTTGGAGCTCTTCTACATTTACTAGTTCAGATACCTTCTGTACTCCGATCAGGATACAAATATAAACTCGTAATGAGCTTATCGCTCCCTGGTGTCAGAAAAATAGGTAAACTTATGTTACCGCGTGCATTTGGATTGGGTGTTACGCAAATAAATCAGGTTGTGATTACTACTATTGCATCAACGCTTGTAGTCGGAAGTGTAGCAGTGTTTAATCTCGCTAACAATTTGCAATACTTTCCAATAAGTGTTTTTGGAGTTTCATTAGCGCTATCTGCATTTCCGATATTTACTCAAGCTTTTACAGAGAATGATACTTCAAAATTTGTTTTACATTTTTCTCAAACTTTCAGAAGAATATTGTTTCTTGTTATTCCGACCAGTATAGTAATTTTATTGCTCCGCGCTCAGATTGTTCGTTTAGTATTAGGAGCAGGTAATTTTGACTGGGAGGACACTATTCTTACTGCTCAGACACTTGGATTCTTTTCATTGTCACTATTTGCCCAAAGTTTGATCCCAATGCTAGCGCGTTCTTTTTATGCTTTTCAAAATACCAAAACCCCAGTAATAATAAGTGTGATTTCTATGGCAATAAATATAATTGGTTCCATTATATTTGTACAGTCCATGGGTGTGTTAGGGTTGGCATTGGCGTTTTCGATTGCAAGTTTTGTAAATATGATTTTATTACTCACCGCTCTAAGATCAAAATTAGGGGATTTGGATGACCAGCGGATTATTAGCTCTACATTTAAGATTATTCTCTTATCTTTACTTACAGGTCTGGTTGTTCAAGGGCTTAAATATGTTATTGGTCCATGGGTGGATATGCAAACCTTTTTTGGCGTGTTTGTTCAAACAGCAGGAAGTATTTTTGGTGGAGGGTTAATATATATTCTTCTTGCAGTGAAGTTTAACTTTGATGAAGTAGATATTATTAAAAGATTTTTCCAAAGAGCAAAAAAGCAATTCACTAATTCTCACAAATAATGACTGAAGAAAGAAATATAAGAAATTTTTGTATAATAGCGCACATCGATCATGGTAAATCGACACTTGCTGATCGTCTTTTAGAATTTACAGGAACAGTGGAGAAAAGAAATATGAAAGAACAGTTACTAGACCAAATGGATCTAGAAAGAGAAAGGGGGATAACTATAAAACTACAGCCGGTTAAAATGAACTACACATCTGATCGAAATAATTATATTTTGAATCTTATCGATACACCAGGACATGTTGATTTTGGCTATGAAGTATCTCGGTCACTCTCAGCAGTGGAAGGAGCGTTATTGTTGGTTGATGCAACACAAGGGATTGAAGCACAAACACTTGCGAATCTGTATCAAGCAATTGAACAGGATCTTACAATTATTCCTATTGTCAATAAAATTGATTTGCCGAATGCAGAAATTGATAAAGTATCACATGAGTTAGCAAATCTATTGGGTATTGAGCCTGAGGAAATAATTTTAGCATCAGCAAAAACTGGTGAAGGGGTAGAAGAAATTATAGAAAGAGTTATTAAGGATGTTCCAGCACCAGAAGAAAGTAAACACGATTTTCTTCGTGCGTTAATCTTTGACTCATATTATGACGAATACCAAGGTGTAGTTTCTCTAATAAGGGTTGTAGATGGAGAGTTGAAGAAAGGTGATGAAATATTCTTTCCGGCTACGGGGAAAAGGGGTACTGCGCTAAGTCTCGGTGTTCTAACACCCGAAACAAAAGAACAAAATGCTCTTTCGGCTGGTGAGATTGGCTATATTGTTTCAGGATTGAAAACAGTCAAGGATTGTAGAGTTGGTGATACTATTATGCTTCAAGAAAAGGATTCAAATCTCGAACCGCTTCCAGGTTATAAGGAAGTAAAACCAATGGTGTACGCTGGGTTTTTTCCAAAAGAAGGAGATGATACAGGAAAGCTCAGAGAAGCTCTGGAAAAATTACATTTAAGTGATTCTGCTTTTGATTATGTTCCTGAAAAATCTACAGGATTGGGATTAGGATTTAGGTGCGGGTTTTTGGGAATCCTTCATTTGGATATTATTCAAGAAAGATTGAATAGGGAATACGGGTTGGAAATTATTGTTTCTGTTCCTTCGGTTGCATATTATATAACTTTAAATGATAAGGAAAGAATTAAAGTAACTAGTCCAGCTGAGTTTCCAAATGAAGAAACATTTGAATCTATAGAAGAGCCATGGATGAAGGTAGATATCGTTACTCCTTCTAAATACCAAGGAGCACTTATGGATTTGGTGCTAGATAAGAGGGGTACTTACAAAACGACAGAGTATCTAGAACAGGAGAGAATTATTCTGCGTTTTGAAATGCCACTTACTTCTCTAATAGTGGACTTCTATGATAAACTAAAAAGCGTTACTCAAGGTTATGCTTCAATGAATTATGAATTTTCTGAATATCTGGATGCTAAAATTCGTAGGCTAGATATTCTGGTAAATGGAGATATTGAAGAAGCACTGGCAACTTTTGTATATGAGGATTCTTCATATGAAACTGCGCGTAGAGTTGTGAGAACTTTGAAAGAAGCCATTCCAAAACAACTTATAGAAATTAGGATACAAGGTGTATTGGGATATCAAAAGCAAAAGGGAAATCAGCAAACAGGAGGAAAAGTAATAGCTTCTGAAAGGATTACAGCACTAAGAAAAGATGTGACAGCAAAACTATACGGCGGAGATGTTACAAGGAAAAGAAAGCTTCTAGAAAAACAAAAAAAGGGAAAAAAGAAAATGCGTTCCCTTGGTAAAGTTGATATCCCTTCCAAAGCATACCTGTCAGTATTGAAGGGAAGGTAGGTTATGAAAATGCCGGATAAACCAAGAAGAAGATCATTCCAAGACCGGCTAATGAGGATATAATAATCCAAACCACTCGATATAATTTCTTTTGTTTCTTTGTCATTACTTATCAAATTAGCTTATAACATGTCTAAGGAGTATTTTACCAAACATCTTAAAGAAGGGGAAGAAACCGTAAAAATAGTACGGGCATATATTTTGAGTCAAATATTAAAAATGGCTATTGTTATCATGTTAGTACTTCTTCCATTCTTCTTTCTTTTTCCTCTATTTCAACGCGGTTTCTGGGGTGTGGCAGGATTTTTTGCGCTACTAATAGTAGCAATTGTTTTTACTGTTCGAACTGTGATCATTTGGTATTACAACGCCTTCATGATAACTAATAAAAGGATAATTGATTTTGACCAACGGGGGCTATTTGATAAGACTGTTTCAGTTGCCACATATGACAAAATTCAGGATATTAGTTTCAAAAAAAAGGGTGTCTTTTCAACACTATTTAATTATGGTACGATAATAATTCAGACTGCGAGTTCAAACGCGAATATAGAGATCCGAAATATTTTAGCTCCTGAAAAGATTCAGGATGTAATAATGGAGATTCAAAGAGATTCACTTCAGGAAGAGAGGGTAAGTAAGGATGAAATGTCAGCGACGGAACTAATAGATATTCTAGAACAGACCAAAGAGAAGCTTGGTCAAGAAAGATTTAATAGGTTTTTGAAATCGCAGGATATTAATTCTTCACCAGAAGAAAACAAAAATGAGTCCGAGGGTGAAAAAGAGGAATAAAATAAAAAGGCTTCTACCCTCCCGTATATTTCTATTAATTGGAGTGGCAGTACTCGTGTTGTTCTCGGTATCATTAGGCAAGGAAGTTCTAAGACGCTATGAAGTGAATAAAGAAATATATACGCTAGAAAAAGAGGTTGAAGAGCTAGAAAAACAGAACACGGAATTAGCTGATCTTATTCAATATTTAAATACAAACAGCTTTAAGGAGAAGGAAGCACGCACAAAACTAGGAATGGCAAAAGCAGGAGAAAAAGTAGTTGTTATTCCAGATGTAGAAGTTGTAGAAGGCACTACTACTGAAGCGGTGGGTGTTCCGGATAATGTAGAAGAGTTATCCAATCCTGAACGCTGGTTCGCATACTTTTTTAATCAATAATTATATAAAACAAAATTATGCCTAGTAAAACATCTAGTAGTAAAGAAGAAAAACCTCTAAAAGAGGCTACTAAGTCAAAGGAGTCAGAAGAGACTTCTACAAAGAAGCCTGATTCTAAAAAGGAAATTGAAAAACCGACAATAGATAAGGCTGAAAATGAGTCAAAGACTACTCATTTGGGTGATAAATCAAAACCAAAGAAAAAGAAGAATAAGAAAGTCATTATCATTAGCGTTATTTTGATTGTAGTTGTTGTATTTGGTGGGCTAGGAACTGTAGGAGTAGGAGTTTACAAATACAATTGGGACAATCAATTTACCGATGCAATCACAGGTGCTTTGCCTTATCCAGCTGCCATGGTGAATGGAAAGATTGTGGGATACTCTGATTTCCAATCAGATGTGGAAGCTTTGCAATATTTCTATGAAACTCAGAAAGAAATGTATCCTGAACAGGCTATTGAATGGACAGTAGAGGAGGTTAAAAAAAATGTACTGGACCGTATGATTGAAGATGAGATAGCATCACAAATTGCTTCTGAAAAGGGGATAACAGTATCTCAGGACGAGGTTAATAGTGAATTTGACATTATAGTCGGGCAAGCTACTTCTGAAGAAGAGGTTACACAGACAATCAAGGATTTATATGGATGGACAGTAGATCAGTTTAAGGAGAAAGTGTTACGCAAGTTCCTATTGCGAAGTAAACTAGAATCAAATATACAGGAAGATCCAGATGTCATAGCTCAGTCCAAGACAAAGGCCGATGAGGCGCTAGCTGAGATTAAGAAAGGTGAAAAAACATTTGCAGAAATTGCTGCAGAATACAGTGAAGACGTAACAGCGACAAACGGTGGAGAGTTAGGATATTTTGGAAAAGGTGAAATGGTAGCGGAATTTGAAGAAGCAGCGTTTGCTCTAGAAGATGGGGGAGTAAGTGATATTGTTATTACGCAGTTTGGCTATCATATTATCAAAGTTGATGAAAAAGTAATGCAGGGTGAAGGTGAAGAGGAAAAAGAAGTAGTGAAAGCAAGTCATATTCTCGTTCGTTTCCCTACCATAGATGTCTGGCTAGCGGATGAAGTAGAAAAAGCAAGAGTGTATCGTCTAGTAAAAACATAAAATCCCCTAGGGAGGGGATTGTGGAGCCAGGAGCGGGAGTCGAACCCGCGACCTCTGCTTTACGAAAGCATTGCTCTAGCCAACTGAGCTACCCTGGCAAAAAGTTTTGGTTCGCGTTTATCACTATACAGAAAACAAAACTGGAGGTCAACCAATACATTCATGAAGATTACAGAAAAAGAAGATCAGGTAATTGAATCAGGTAAATCATTCAAATATAACGGTGGAGGAGACTCTGCCGTTTTGTTAATACATGGATTTACAGGTAACCCATACAGTATGCGTATTCTGGGGACTTATCTTGCAGATAGAGGAATCAACGCATTTGGAGTGCGACTTGCTGGACATGGTACAGTCGTTGAAAATTTGGCCCAAACTGGCTATCGTGACTGGCAAGAATCTGTACGTGTCGCTTTTGCTCAGGTTAAGGCAAAATATAAGCGTGTTTCAATAGTCGGACTGTCTTTTGGAGGAAATCTAGCATTTAATCTTACCAAATGTTATCCAGGCACCATTGATAAAATAGTGACCATTGGTACTCCGGTTTTACTAAACAAACCGCGTCTCAATCGATATATTGTTCCTTATATAAAGAGATTCAAAAAGTACCACAAAAAGGAATGGGCTAAAAACATGAAATCTGATTCTTCTTTTATGAAACGTTCCTATGACCGAATTCCATTAGATAGTTATATGAGCTTCATTAATTTTATAAACGATTTTACAAAAAAAGAGCTTCCTCATGTTAAAGTACCAACGTTGGTGATTCATTCGAAAGATGATGTAGTTATTCCACCAAAGAGCGCTGAAATTATATTCAACACGCTAGGATCAAAAGAAAAAGAACTATTTTGGCTGAAAAACTCATATCATGATCCACTAGTAGATGAAGTAACAGAATCTCTTTTGGAAAAAATACATCAATTCCTAATAAAAAAACAGGCATAGTCTGCCAGTTTCTACAGTATTGATTGCGACTTCTAAGCCCCTCCCCCAAAAAAAGATTATTGGGCGTCCTCTTTTTAATGAATGGGAGAGGGAGCTTCGAAGCCATCTTCTAGCCTCATGAGGGCAAAAGTTGTACGCAGCGTGCAGGAGGGGATAACATATCCACACTATCCTCCGACGGCGCTATAATTAGACGGCTTTTTTGTTTGCTTATGTTTTTAAGGTCTTTATGCCAACAGTTCGTAAACCTCTTGATTTATGCGACGGCGCAGTGATTTACGACGGCTCTCTTCTAACTTAATTTTATCAAACTGACTGACTCTGTCAATAAAAAAAACGAATTAATTCGTTTTCATTTTATGGTACCTATATTATTTTTTACCTTTACTCTGTACTATATATTTTTTATACTTTTCATCTTTTTCGATTATATCCTGAATCATTCCTCGCAAAAAATCTGCTTTTGTATTTTTTGTGTTGTGCGTTTTCCAGTGAAGGTAATGTGAAATTTTCTGCGATATTCGTAATGTGAACTTAATATTAGGAACATCGCTATATTCAGGATCAATACCGAATAGTTTTACATAATCCACAATGATACTTTCGAGGTCGTTTTTTTGATATGGCTTTACAATGATGAATGAAGGAATCTTTTGACCAAGATGGCTAAGTGTCTTTTTGATTTGCGCTCCTTTTTGATAAAGACATAATGTTGGTTTCTTTTGGAGGATAGCATGTGCAAGCAAGTATCCAATTTCAGAATCTGGAGCGGTGGCTTCTATTACAATACCATCAACATGATGAAGAACACTTTCTCCTGTGGCCTGAATCTCTGTAATTTTATCTTCGCTGAGTGGCGTAACAAAAGCACTCTCAGTTTTAGAAAATATCTTTAAGCCAGCCTTAGTAAGCTGTTCTATTATTTGCTCATAGGATCTGTTATAGTTTTCAATTTCAGTTTTAGGTCCGAAAAAATAGACTTTCATATCATTCTCCCTCCTCAATTATTTCAAGAGCAGCATTCTCCTTCATTAACTTTGCAATCTGCTTTTTATCTTTTGTTTGTCCGAGGGCCCACTTAAATTTCATTACAGTTGCTTCAAATGTCATATTACTGATAACCGTGATCTGCTTTGTAGTATTTGGTGATAAATGTGATTCAGTATGAATCAGAATTGGAATATTCGAATACTTGGGAAAGGATTTATTCAATAACTCTATTGTTGAATCGATATCATGGCTTTGAATAATAACCCCGCTTGGTTTTTTACTAAACACCCATTTTAAAAATTCTGCATTCTGGTCTGTATAGAAATTGGCAACTGAAACGTTGTCATTAAATAATGCTTCAAGTTTAAACGTACCTTTATTTTCCTGACGAGCTGATTCAGATATTTTAATGCCGAAATCAATAGTTGCTAATGTGGCTTTTGACGGGGCATTAAACAAATTCAAACTCAGACTTTTTGTAATATGAGCTTGGTTTGCTCTAACAAGCTTGTTACCAAACATAATAGAAACTTCAGAGGGCCCCTGGATAGCTATTTGGAGAGCATTAATCAAATTTGCTTTGATTCCTAATCCTTTATACTTTTTCAGTATCTTCTTGCTTGTTTTTACTTTAGATATAGTGAGGGGAATTTGTGAACCAGTAAACACTACAGGTTTGGAAAGGTTCTGGAGCATAAATGAAAGTGCACAAGATGCCTGCAAGAGAGAGTGGACATGATGTGTAACTACAAAACCATCAAATTCATCAATTTTATCAGCAATTATTTCCCCCATCTTTTTCCAGTGAATTAGGTTTGGTTCCTTATCCTTTTCACCTAAAATAAAAACGGGCTCTATATCAGCCATAATATTAATTTCTGGCATATTGGAAAGCCAGGGTTTTATATCATTCTTAGATATAACAGCATTTTTACCGGAGCTTTCCTCAGATAAAACTGTTCCACCTAGAATGATTAAGCCAATTTTTTTGCGGGGAGTGGGCATGATTTCATGAGACGGCTTATAATGTAGCGACGGCTTCAGTATAGCTTTTGACTTGTATTCAGTCAATCATAATAATGTTAGTTCCTATTAATAACTTTTTTTGGTATAATATATTTGATGATTTGTTATAGTAATTGAAAACACAAAATTAAATGAAACAAAAAGAGGAATGTAATGTTACTATTGATGATCGACTGGATTACTAAATAGTAAGTATTGAATCTTGCGAATTTGTATTCCGTTTCTCAATCTCTTAAGTCACACATTATGAAAGGTGAGAACAAAAAACACAAAAATCGAATAGAAAAAACACGGGCTGGTTTTTGGCTAAGTTTACCAATTCGTAGAGCAGTGGTATATATTGGATTAGGACTATTTGTATTGGGAGCGCACTATTTGATTGCTTGGGCAAATACAATAATGTTTGGTGAGGTGTTCTCTACGGGCGCCATGTTTACAGCTATTGCATTTGTTCCATTGTTTTTAGTTGGGTTCTATTATCTTGGACGGAAGCTAAGGAAAACCGCAAATAAATATTTATTTGCTAGCATGTATGACTACCAGAAAACGTTGGACAAATTTGCGGAAGATGTAACTTCTACAATCAATTTGAATGAGGTTGCTGGTGTTACTGTAAGGACAATTCAACAAACAATGCAAATAGATAACATTGGCCTGTTTGTAAAAAATAAGCATTATGAGCCAATCAAAGTATTTGGTTTTAATGAAAAAGAACTGACCAAAATGGTTAGTAATCCTCGTTGTCGTAGTTTTATTACCGCTTTGCGAAAACCAATAGTTTATCAAGAATTAGCAAATAGTAATTATGATTATCAGCAACCTCAAGAAGAAGTAGAACATGCCAGAACACAAATGGAGTGCTTGGATGTGGCTATTGTTCTCCCGTTGATCACAAAGGGCGAATTGATTGCTTGTGTAATCATGGGTAGAAAGATTTCGGGTGATGCCTATACCCAGGAAGATATGAGATTGCTGGAGTCATTAGCAAACCGGGCTTCTATTTCTATTGAAAACGCTAGACTGTACAATGAGGTTCAAGGATTCAATAAAACGCTTAAAGGTAAGGTAGATGATGCAACAAAACGTTTGCGCGAACTGTTGAAAATTAAATCAGACTTTCTAACTGTTGCTTCACATCAGTTAAGAACGCCTACTAGCATCGTTCGCGGCATGCTTTCGCTAGTAATAGAAGAAAAGGATCTTTCTGCTGAGGAAAGAGAAAAGTTTATTTCTCAAGCATATGAGGGTGTTAATCGACTAGAAAGAATTATTCATGAGTTGCTCAATGCCACTGAGCTGGAAGGGAAAAAGATGAGATTGGAATTTAGGAAGACGCGCGTTGAGAATATACTAGAAGAAATTATACATAATCTTGAACCATTGGCTGAGCAAATAAAAGTTAAACTAAACTTTAATAAACCCACTCGCCCTATTCCTAAAACACTAACAGACCCCGTGAAGCTTAAAGAAGCTGTTACAAACGTAATTGATAACGCAATTCATTATTCTCCAGAGGGAAAAGTAGATGTATTGGTGAGAAGAAAGCAGGACCAAATCATTGTAGAGGTAGAAGATACTGGAATAGGTATGAGTAAAGCTGACCTAAGGATGCTGTTTACGAAATTCAGTAGAGGAGAGGGAATACTGCAGATTCATCCAAATGGGTCAGGGCTGGGATTATTTATCGCCAAGAAAATGTTAGAAGCAATGGGTGGAACTATCGCAGCAGAAAGTAAAGGAAAGAGTAAGGGAAGTAAGTTTACATTGACATTACCTATTAAATAGGGCCAACTTGAAATTAGAGCATATTTTTGATATTATAACTACATAAATTTCAACATTATGGTAGTAAGCAAAAAAAAGACAATTCTACTAGTAGAGGATGAACCAAGTTTAATTGCGATGTATCAAGCTGCTTTTCGTAGTTCCCCGTATAATTTTTTAGTTGGCGCAGATGCTACCGAAGGATTTAAGCTTGCCCAAGAAAATAAAATAGATTTGGTCTTATTAGATGTTATTATTCCAGAGGCGGAAGGTAAGGTAATTGAGTTTAATAAAAGGGTTGGATTTAGTTTATTGGCGCGTTTGAAGAAAGATCCAAAAATAAAAAATGTACCAGTAGTTACTCTTACCAATCTTGATAGTCCGGAAGACAGAACAAAGGCTAGTAATTTGGGAGCGGTTGATTATTTGATAAAAGCGAACTTTCTTCCTAAGGAAATAGTTGAAACAGCCACAAAGATTTTGAATAAAAAATAGCCCTACTATAGGGCTGATTGGAGCGGGTAGCGGGAATCGAACCCGCGCTTTATCCTTGGGAAGGACATGTTCTACCACTAAACTATACCCGCACTTGTATTAACAGTAATATTATACTAGAATAGTATTTGAAATGACAAGAGCCAAAAACAAAATTATATTCGGGATTGCATTTGTAAGCCTGTTTTTTATTTGCCAGAAAACTCTAGCAATTGAGACTAGTTTGTATCTTGACGCAAACACAGTAGAAAAGGGTTATACCGTTTCTTTAGAGGATTCTCAGTTTAGTGTTGGCATAGTTCCTGGTGTTCATAATGAGGGGATTACAGTAAATCTTTATAAACTTAGTCAGTATCCAGCTTTTCCTAAAGATACGGCTGTAGTAAGTAATGTTTATAAATATTCACTTTCTAGTGTTGAAGCATTAGAGTTACAGTTTCCAATAAATGTGACTGTAGCATATCAATCAGAAAACCAAACTCCTAAGTATTTATATTATTATGATGAAAGTGAAGAATCTTGGAAAGAAATTGATACGGTGTCAACAGATTCTATTCTAAAAGGACAGATTGCTTCTGCTAGCGCAAAAATTGTTGTGCTGGAAAAAAGTGCTTATCGAGTTCGTTTGGATCAGGCTACGCTAGAAAAAGGTTATACTGTATCAAATTCTGAAAATTCAAATTTTAAAGTTGGTATTTTTCCAAATACTATTGATCAGCCAGCAACCGTAGTGTTTAAAACTATAAACATGGGAGACGCAGCATTTCCTGAGGGCCTGGAAAAAGTAAGTGATATATATTCATTTGAATTAAACACCGTGGAAGCAGTTGAATTTGCAAGACCTGTTGTTTTAAGCTTGGAGTTGACCGAGCCTAATGACTATAAGAAGGAAGTGTACTATTATGATAGTAATAAGGGGGCTTGGATTCCATTGCCTTCTCGCACTTCCCCGGGTGGAGATGAAGTTCGCGCTTTTATTCATCTCAAATATGCAAAGGTGGTAGTATTGAAAAATAGTAATATAATGGAAGCGGGCTATGCTAGTTGGTATAGAAGTAGCAGATATCCATACGGAGCAGCTTCAAATGATTATCCTTATGGCGCTCGTTTGAGAGTTACAAACTTAGCAAATGGGGAATGGGTGGATGTAACTGTGGTTTCTACTGGCCCATTCGTTCCAGGGAGAATAATAGATTTAACACATAACGCATTTAGTGCAATAGCAGATTTATATATAGATGGAGTGGTTCGTGTCCAAGTAGAGGAACTACCATAAACAACTATGATTAAACTTCGAAACGTTACAAAAACATATCCAGGTACCCACGTTGCTATAAAGAACGTGAATTTGCATATCAAGCCTGGTGAGTTTGTATCAATTGTTGGGCAGAGTGGAACAGGGAAAACCACGTTAGCCAAACTTATTATTGCTGAGGAAAAGCCTGATAAAGGTAAAATAATTATTGGTGGCTGGGATATTACCAAAATAAAGAACTCAGAAATCCCAGTATTGCGTAGGCAAATCGGAGTTGTGTTTCAAGATTTCAAGCTTTTACCGAAGAAAACAGTATTTGAGAATATAGCATTTGCCCTACAGGTTAGCGGAGCTCCAGTAAAAAAGATAAAAGCAATAGTACCACAGGTTTTGAAGGTGGTGGGACTTGATGACAAGGAAGATCGATTCCCTGACCAGCTTTCAGGTGGAGAAAAACAAAGAGTTGTAATTGCGAGATCTTTGGTACATCGTCCTAAGATTCTATTGGCTGACGAACCTACCGGAAATCTTGATGCAATAAATGTAAGAGAAATAATTGATTTGCTTCTGAAAATTAATAAATTTGGTACGACAATTATTCTAGTAACTCATAACCCAGATATTGTTAATAATTTAAGAAGAAGAGTAATTACTCTTGATCAAGGTCAAGTGATTTCTGATCAAAAAACAGGAAGATATATTTTATAAAACCAAAATGTTTTTTACCACACTTTTAAGAGTACTAAATTTCGGCTTTCAAAACTTCAAGAGGAATTTTTGGTTATCTTTAGTTACTGTATTTATATTAATTCTGACGCTTTTTTCAATTAGTTTGGTATTCACTTTAAATGTAGTTGCAGATAATGCAATAAAGTCGGTAAAAGATCAGGTGGACATTGATATTTTCTTTGATCCAACAGTTCCTGAAGATAAGGTTATTGCAGTGCAGGCATATTTGGAATCTATTTCTGAGGTGAAGAGTACAAAATACGTTTCGAAAGAAGAAGCATTACAAAAATTCACAGAAGCACATAAAGATGATCCCCAGATTAAAGAATCATTGGATGAACTAGAAGAAAATCCACTTCCATCTGCACTAATCGTAAAAGCTCAGCGTTTGGAAGACTATTCATCAATAGTAATAAATCTAGATAACTCAGAGTATAGTCATTTGATATCGAGTAGAAATTTTGAAGATAATCAGGTTATCATTGACCGTTTAACAAGAATTACGGATCGAATTTATCAGTTTGGGATTGGTGTGAGTGCTATATTTATCCTTATTGCTATTCTTGTTGTGTTCAATACATTGAGGATGAATATGTATACTCAAAGAGAAGAGTTGAGTATTATGAGACTTGTAGGTGCTCAGAATCTATTTATTCGTATGCCATTCATTATAGAAAGTGTTTTGTATGGTATTCTGGCCAGTGTCATTACAATTCTAATTTTATTCCCACTTCTTTCGGCCGTTTCGCCATATATTGATTCTTTGTTTGAGGGATATGATTTTAATATGTTTGCATATTTCACCGCAAATTTCTGGGTAATGCTAGGCTTACAGATATTGATCTCTATTGTGATTAGTGTGATTAGTAGCATGATTGCTATAAGTAGATATTTACGAGTGTAGTATAGGCATATTGACGTTTTTATTCTTTTTGGCTATCCTACTATGGTCAATAATATTGGGGAGTAGCCAAGTGGCCCGTCTCGACGAGGCGTCGAGCCGAGGCGGATAAGGCAACTATATGAAAAATGCAGTAGTTTATGTACTATACAGTGAAAAGGATTGCAGAACTTATGTTGGTTCTACTAGTGATACTGAACGTAGAATAAAAGAACATAATAATGGAAAATGCTATTCTACAAAAAATCGAAGACCACTAAAGTTGATATATAAGGAAAATTATAATACTTTGTCTGAAGCTAGAAAACGAGAAAAATATTTAAAATCTCATTCTGGCCGAAAGATACTAAAGCAAGTAATTACAGATATTATTGGGGAGTAGCCAAGTGGCCCGTCTCGACGAGGCGTCGAGCCGAGGCGGATAAGGCAACTATATGAAAAATGCAGTAGTTTATGTACTATACAGTGAAAAGGATTGCAGAACTTATGTTGGTTC
>Ga0257125_1001354_pt1 | contig 25262 bp, 19 predicted proteins | sample SI106_200metaG_FD_190183 | JGI IMG/M metagenome (GOLD analysis project Ga0257125, IMG submission 190183) | Marine microbial communities from Saanich Inlet, British Columbia, Canada - SI106_200 | ecosystem: Environmental > Aquatic > Marine > Inlet | place: Canada: British Columbia | collected... | reverse complement strand
TATTTTAAACCGTTAATTTACTTCAAAATCCCCAGATATTGATGCCAAATCTCCAAATCCGATTCATTGCCACTTGACTTGCTAAAACCAAATTCCTATCATCGGCCGTCAAGGATGTGATGGACGGATTTTATGACCTTGATGGGGGCGTTCCCTGCCAGGTGGACGGTGGACTTAAATGCTTTGGTCATCCTATCGGTGCCTCTGGTCTACGTATGCTTTATGAGATGTATCTACAGCTCCACGGCAGAGCAGGGGAAAGACAAATCAAAGATCCTAAAATCGGGTTAACACACAACGTTGGCGGACTGCCTATAAAGAACGTCGCCGCTATTTCCATTATTGGTAAATACAATGTCTGATTGGCCATCCTTTTTTCTCTTTTGTCATTTCCAGCAGAACGCAGTGATGTGAGAAGTTTTTTAGAATAAAAATATCACAAGGAGTAAAAATATGGCACTTAACCTGGGCGCTATTGGGAAAAAAACGGCTCCTATTGAGTTTAATTACGATGAAGATATGGTTATTCTCTATGCCTTGGGTATTGGTTCCGGAACAGAGGAACTTGATTATGTTTATGAGAAAAATCTCAAGGTATTTCCAACGTTCTCATCAATACTCTGCAGGCCTGCGCTTGTCTCTCTGATGATGGAAGCAAATGTAAACCGCTCGGCCGTACTTCATGGGGAACAGGAAGTAACGATTTATAAAGCAATTCCTGCCAAAGGGAAAGTATTTTCGTCAGGAGTGCTGAGTTCTGTATATGATAAAGGCGATATGGGAGCGGTCCTGAACATGGATATTGAAACCAGCGACGAACAAAATCAACTGATATTGAAAAGCAAAGTAGTCATTGTAGATCGAAGTGCCGGAAATTTTGGGGGAGATAGGGGACCCAAGTCTCCAAAATATGATCCTCCGCATGGAAGTAACCCGGATTTTTGCGTGAAACATGTCGTTTCCCGGGATCAGAGCGCCCTCTACCGACTGAGCGGGGATAAGAATCCATTGCATATAGATCCGGATTTTGCAAAAACCAAAGGATTCGATCAGCCCATTCTTCACGGTCTTTGCAGTTTCGGTTTTGCGTGCAGAGCTATTCTTGAAAGCGTTTGCGAAAACGATCCTGAGAAACTGAAATCACTTTCCGTCAGGTTTATGGGAGTTGTTTATCCGAGAGATACACTGATAACCAAAGGATGGGAAATTATCAAGGGCACCTACAATATGCAAACAATGACGCAGGATGGCAGATTGGTTTTGGGGAATATAAGAGCGACAATCAAATAATTCATCAGCCTTTGGCTGTAGAAGCATTGGCTTGTAAGGTGAAATTGTCTGTCGATCACGGCTTGGAGAAGTCTTCAAATATTCCAAGCTGCCCAAGCCCCTTTCTCTGTTGCTTCAATGATCCGACCCACTTGAGAGGCATCCCCAACAATAAAGTGTAGTATGTTTAGTTTCTCCAATGTCTTTTTTAGGTCATCGAGAGGTTTCATTCCCACTGCAATGATTACTTGATCAACAGGCGATATTATCTCTTCCTTTTTCTCCTTGATAATCGTCACTGAACCGGTCTCTATTTTTTTCAGTGTTGTATTGAAAAGAAAACGGCACTTTTTTTCCTGCAAACGACTGTGGAGCATGAAACCGTGGGCAGAGACCTTTTTGACTGGAGAGCTCTTCAAAATTTCAATTATTGTGACCATACTTCCTCTTTTCGTAAGAAAGTCGGCGGTTTCCATTCCAATCAATCCTCCTCCGATCACGATGACGTTTTTCTGGGGCGGGAATTGATTGTCAAGGATCTGTAATGCATCATGAACCATAGGCAGATCAATTCCAGGAACGGGTGGAATCGCCTGTTTCCCACCTGTCGCCAAAATAACAACCTCGTCCTTTATCTCTTCCAGCATGTTATTTGTGACGATGGTATTGGTCCTGATTTTTACTCCCTGCTTTTTGACGTCAAAGATAAGCCAGGATATCCATTCAAAGTATCCTTCTTTATGTGGTGCTTGACCCATGAAATTTAGTTGTCCACCCAACCGCTCTTTTTTTTCAAATAAGGTTACTTTATGACCCAGCCTGGCTGCTTCGGAAGCAGCGGTCAAACCGGCCGGCCCGCCCCCGATTACCCAAACACTTCGTTTCCTTGCTGCTGGAACTCTTGGATAGATCGTCTCTTGCCCTGTTTCAGGGTTAATGGCACAACGAATCGATTTTCCTTCCAGGATCAATCGTTCAATACAGCCCTGATTACAGGCAATGCATTTCCGGATTTCCTTCGGACGTCCTTCTCTGAATTTGGCCAGAAAGTCTGGGTCTGCCAAATGCTGGCGCCCAAAAGAGACCAAATCAGCCTCTCCGTCAGCGATTATTTTGTCAGCCAAATCAGGATCCGCAAAGCGCCCGACAGTGATGACAGGGACATCTACTTTTTCTTTGACTTTCTTTGCCCGCCAAACATTAAAGCCCGGCTGATATTCAGGTGGTGCGCAAAAAATAAGGGCTGGGCTTCCATATGTTCCAACTGAAGCGTGAATAACATCCGCTCCAGCTTTAATTAGATCCGGAAGGATTGTCTGCATTTCATCAATTGTATAACCGTTTTGTATGAATTCTTCAGTGGATATCCGCAGCAAGATCGGAAAGTCTTCCCCGACTTCCCGACGTATCTCTTTGAGAACTTCGAGAGTGAATCGTGCGCGGTTTTTGAAAGTGCCACCGTATTCATCGTTGCGCTGGTTTGATAGAGCTGAAAAGAACTGCATCAGGAGATAACCATGCGCAGCGTGTACTTCTACTGCGTCAAAACCAGATTCTCTGGCTCGAATCGCAGCCCTGGCAAATGAAACGATAACGTCTGAGATCTCTTTCCTTGTTATCTCCCGAGGGACAAGACGCGTCATTGGGCTGGGAATAGCTGATGGGGCGATGGCTGCCTTTTTGTTCAAGAGGAAAAAGCTTTCACGCCCGGCATGATGAAGTTGCATGGCAGCTTTTCCGCCTGCCTCGTGGATACAACCTGACAGTTTTTTAAGCCCTGAGATAAAACAATCGTCATAAGCAGCGATCTGATTTGGGGATACGATGCCGCTGGGATGAACCGCTGTTATTTCTGTGATAACAAGACCGGCCCCTCCTTTTACGCGACGTTTTAAATAAGCCAGAAGTGCTTCACTGACTGTGGCATCGGGATTTCCCAATTGAGTGCCCATCGCAGGCAACACGACCCGATTAGCCAGTTCCATGGTCTTTATTTTTATCGGTGCCAACAAATGTTTTAACATATTAATTCGGGTTCTTTCGAAATTAGTATTGAATATAACTCATGATCGGCAAGTCAGTTTTGTATCTACTCGGCCCCGCCAATCTGTCTGTCTTTATCTTTCCAATAACTTTTTTTTACATCTTTTCTGGATATTTTCCCGAAAGATGTTTTTGGAATCTCATCCAGGAAATCGATGGATTTCGGAGCCTTGTAAGAAGCTAATTTATCCTTACACAATGCGATCAGTTCCTCTTCATTTGTATCCATTCCGTCTTTAATTACCACCGTGGCTTTTACGGCCTCTCCCCATTTTGAATCCGGCACTCCAATCACTGCACATTCAAGAACAGATTCATCAGAATACAGGACTTCCTCAATTTCCCGGGGATAGATATTATATCCACCGGATATGATTAAATCATTTTTCCGATCAACTACATAATAGTATCCATCTGGATCGTAGCGAAGCATATCCCCAGTGTGAAACCAGCCGTTAACGAAAGACTCAGCAGTCAGTTCAGGCAGATTCCAATAACCAATCGCTTGCCAATCAGCTTTTATACAAGCTTGGCCAATTTCTCCCGGCTTTACGTCCTCGCCTTGTTCGTCAATGAGACGAATTTGCACACCTGTTGCCGATTCCCTTCCACATGAAATCAAGCGCCAATTGGCTGAACGTACGGCTTCTTCGTGTTCCCGGGGCGACAAATGTGTGTTGAGTCCGTACGCTTCACTTTGGCCCCATCCGGTATGGAGGACTGGCCCGAAACGTTTGGTTGATTTTTCAACCAAAGCTGCAGAGGCAGGTGCGGCTGCATACAGTATAAAACGAAGATGTGACAGATCGTACTGATCAATTTCAGGGTGATTCAAAATTGTTGTCAAAAGCGTCGGAACAAGCAGCATGATCCCAGCCTTATGCTTTTGAATGGCCTCCATAATCAGCATGGGTTCAGCAGCTGGTATGATCACTCCTGTCGTGCCAACACACCAACCTGAGTCCATTACCCGCGCTCCAAAATGACTCAAGGGCAAACTCAACAAGTTTATATCGTTATTGTTCATTTGGGATAGATTTACCCATGCAAACATGGCCGCTTGAGTGCTTGAATAACTGTGCATGACGCCCTTGGGTTTCCCTGTGGTCCCTGATGTATAAATAATTTGAGCAAGATCGTTTTCCACTCCGCGGACTACAGGCGCTTTTATTGAATAATCGGATAGTATATCATTATAATTCTTGCTCTTTTCAATCCCACTATGAGTAATCACTTGCTCTACTGACTGACATTCAGCGTTTATTGCCAGCGCTCTTTCATCAGTGGCCTCCCCCGTACTGATCACGACTCGAGCTCCGGAATCTGAAACCATATAAACATGGTCTTTCTCTGTCAAAATTCCCAACAACGGCACGAATACAGCTCCAGCTCTTGCAATCCCACAAACCGAAACAGCAAACGGAATTGTATTTTGTTGGACGACTGCAACCCGTTCTCCTTTTTTTATACCAAGTTCAAGTAAAGCATTGGCCATCTGACTGATTTGTTTATCAAATTCACTGTATGTAATTTGATCCTCTCCTTCGATGAAGGCTGCTTTTTCAGGCCACAACCAAGCCGCTCGTCCTGGGTAATAAGAATAAGGATGAATCATGATATTTTTTCTCCTTTATGAAGTATTGAGCTGAATTTACAATTTATTACTTCCGATTTTTCAAATACTTATCTGGTAAATGACGCTCTTCAGGACCTATATATTTTGCGCCCAGGGCATCAGGAATAATACGCAATGGGACCCCTTCCTTAATCTCTTCGACGATGTGGGCAACAAGTGCTGGGAAATAAGACATTACAGCCAGTCCGCCCATTTCCAGGGGCTCAAATTCAAGTTCTGTCAAAAGACAGGCGATGGCGCCTGCCAGATTCATAGGAACCGATCGATGCCTTAAAGAAAACTCATTTTGAATGGCTTCTAATAAGCGTGCTTTTTCGTTCCACAACCCAAGTTCAGTGGCTGTTTTCTTTACTGAAGTTACTCGAGGTTCTTCTTTTTTATGTATGGGATGACCAAGTCCCGGTATTCTTTTACGTTCATTTTGATATTGAGATACGATTCTTTTAGCGGCTTCTTCGGTCGATATTTTCTCCTGTTTCATCAGATCACAGGCATTGTAAATCATTTGTGCACAATCTTGCGGGGAACCTGTAACAGAACCAAATGCCAAGATTCCACTGGCGATAGCGGCAATAGGAGATTCAGGTACTGCCGAAGCAGTGAATCGGGCGGGGGGGACTGCTGAGCTGATGAATTGCTGATCGACCGCAGACCTTAGAACCAAATCAAGCCCGGCAGATTGTTTTTCATCAGGGAGTTCCCCTTTTATGAGCAGAAAAGTCATCTCTGTGAAAGATAAGTTCTCTATGATTTCGTTTATTGGATATCCTCTAACGGATATCTTTCCTTTCTCAACACAGCTGATTTTGGTTTGCCAGTAATCATCCCATTTACCAGTTTCATAGTATTTGCCAACCATTCTGATGTTGGTTTTTGAATTTGAACTGTCTTTCATTTTGTTTGTTTATTTTAAAAAGTTTACGAAATTGCATCTTGCTATTGTGAGACAATAAATTCAAGATATTCAATTTTTCAGTTAGCCAGTGCCTCCAAAATAAAGCTGCTGAATTACTTCATTTTTTGAAAGTTCCGCTGTCGTTCCTTTGAAACTGACTCTCCCATTTTCGAGGACATAGCCGAAGGAAGAGATGGATAAAGCAACATTGACGTTTTGTTCGACCAATAGAATTGATATATTTTGCTCTTTGTTAATGGAACTGATAATTTCTGTAATGGAATCTATCAGTAGCGGTGATAAGCCGAGAGACGGTCCATGTACCTGCCGACGATTCCGGCCCCTCGAGGCCCTGAAAGACCGATGATGCTGCCAATTTTGATGGTATCTTTTGTAACTCCTTCCTCCGCTGCAACAAAATTCAAAGAGGAAAAACAGAATAATGCGATTAATGGTAAAACCATTAAACAATAAGACAAATTTTTCACTATTTTCATGACGTTCTCTTTCTATAAATTAATTGTTCATATCAGATTGTATGAATTTAAACCTCTCAACGCTTATTCTCAAAATTTCATGGATACATTGCAGCGTCGAGTCGAGTATTATCAGCAATAAGAGTGCCAATTGCAAATATTGTCTTGTTGTTGATAAAATACATCGAATATTCAGATAATTACTAAAGATGAACAAAGAGAGCTGCGTCTTTTGACAAAAATGAAAATGTTTAATATATTACCCATACGGTGTCTAATATATTACCTGAGCATATAATAAATATAAATAACAGAATATTAGGTGTGTATAAAATCGAACCCTAATGGAGTAATACATTTTGTAAATGATCTCCCTATGAATAGCGATTCTACAACAAACAGGATGCAATAACTGATTAAACTTTGTTAATGTCTTTTTTCATTATCATTATTCCACTGAGGCAAATAACAGGAATAAACCAATGTTTTTACGGTATAAAATTAGAGGACACATCATATGAAATCAGATTTTCAAAAGAATGATTTTTCTGAGAGAAAAGATTATTCCTTTTTCGATAACATCCAAGATGCTATTTTTCAGTCAGATGAAAACCATTTATTAAGGTTCATGAATAAAGCAGGTGTTGAAATGTTTGGGTATGCTTCGATGGACGAGATGATAGGGCTCAGCTTGGCTGATCTGTGGGCATTTCCGGATGAAAGGGAGAAATATCTGGAAAAAATAAAAAAAAGCAAATCAGTGAATAATTATGAAGCTTTAATGAAAAAAAGAGATGGCACCCAATTCTGGATTATTGGAAATGTCCACTATCTGGTAAATAAGAAAGGAATGATAATGGGGCTTGAAGGATCTGTGAGAGATATATCTCTCAGAAAACAACTTGAAGATCAACTTAAAGAATATGCTGATAGCCTTGAAGAGATAGTGAAAACAAGAACCAAAGATCTCAAGGAATCTGAAGAAAAGTACAGAAAACTAACCGAAAATTCTCTTTCCGGAGTTTATATCATTCAAAATGGGAAACTTCAGTTTTTAAACAAAAGGATTCTGGAGATATCAGGCTACACTGAACAGAGTCTACTCGGAAAAGACGTGTTGGAATTTATCTATGCGGATGATAAGGAAAAAGCCAGACAAATAACGGGAAAACAGCTTGCAGGAGAAGGTGTTCAACCTTCCCATGAATTAAGAATAGTCAGGCAAAATGGGGAGATTATTTGGGTAGAGATCCGGCATTCTCTAATTGATTATAAAAGTAAACCTGCACTTTTGGGAAATATCAATGATATCACGAAAAAAAAACTACTAGGGCAAGAGCGACTCAAAGCTCATTTATCTTTAGAAAAGGCCCACAATAAGCTTAAAACACTCTTTGAGACATCCCAACAGGTTACGTCAAAACCCACGATAACACACATCATCAATCAGATTCATAAAACCGTCCGTGAAATAGTTCCGGATTCCGCCATATGTTTGATAGTATTGAATTCTTCTAAAAAAGATCTGATCTCATTTGCAGATATGAAAGTTGAAGTTTCGGTAAAAGACGATTTCAAAAATATTGTTCATAAGTTAAATAAACCCTGGCTGGTTAATTGGATTTTGACCTCAGCCGGAGATAGAAAACTCTATGGGTTTAATACCGATCATAGTCCATCCGTTTTAGTACGGGCTATGAAAGCGTTCCCAATCTGGTACGCTTTTCCAATTTCAACCGAGATTGAACCAATAGGATGTTTATTTTTGGCTCCTAAGAAAGACAACCTATTGCAACAGATAGATTCCAATTTCATATTTACATTTATATCGCAAGTGGCTGGATGTATGAGACAAGCGGTTCTATACGAAGAGCAGATAATCTTTCTTAAAAATCACCTAAGCGGGCGAAACGGCTTTTGCAATATTATTGGTAAGAATAAGCAGATGGTCCAGATTTATAATCTCATTGAAGATGTAGCGCCTTCTTCCACTTCAGTTCTAATAACAGGTGAAAACGGAACGGGTAAAGAACTTGTGGCAAAAGCAATTCATAAACTTAGTCCGCGAAAGGATAAACCTTTTATCGTGGTCAATTGTGCGTCTTATTCCGCTAATCTTCTGGAAAGCGAGTTATTTGGCCACGAGGCCAATGCATTTACTGGGGCGGCAAAACGGAAACTAGGCCGTTTTGAGATTGCTAATGGAGGGATAGTATTCTTAGATGAGATAGGTGAGATATCTCAATCAGCACAGGTTCTTTTACTTAGATTTCTTCAAGATCATAAATTTGAACGAGTTGGCGGAAATGAAACGATTAAGACTGACGTTCGTGTGATCGCTGCTACAAACAAAGATTTGCTTAAAGAAATTGGAAACGGTCAATTTCGAGAAGACCTTTATTATCGTTTGAATGTTATTTCAGTACATCTTCCTCCTTTACGAGAGAGAAAAGACGATATTCCAATATTGTCTGAGTACTTTTTAAACAAGATCAATTTAATTGAAAACAAACATATAAGCGGATTTGAGCAGGAAGTTATAAGCTTTTTTATGGACTATGAATGGCCAGGAAATGTACGTGAGTTAGAAAACACCATTGCGAGGGGAGTTATATTGGCAAAAGAAAATCTCATTGAATGTAATTGTTTGCCGGTAAGCAGGAGAGAAGTGAAAGCCCCTGCCGATGAGAAATTTGGTACTTTAGCAGATCAGGAAAGGCAGTTGATTCTTGCTGTATTAGATAGCTGTGCTTGGAACAAACATAAAACAGCTAGAATTCTCAACATTTCGAGGGCGACTTTATATAGTAAAATTAGGCGTTACAAATTGAAATGAATTCCCTTTTTCGATATCAACTCCCATTTCTTCCCCGAATTTTGAGCATAAAGAGACCTTCTTGATGATTTTTGGCTCAACTTTAAGTATAATTATCGTAACTATTCACCACATTACCGGAGTCGGGGGGATTATGATTCAAAACGATGGAAAACAGGACGTTTTCCAACAGCTCCAGGGATGGATTCATAGTGTTTTGAATTATAATCCCCTCGACGGAGGGGAGCTGAATAGATACTAATTATCTTCATTTTATGCTGGTATTCCGGGCAAATTAGAGGATCTTGTTTCCAGATTTCCTTAATGCATCCCCGCAAGGTGTTACTAGAAACGTATTTTGAGATTTTCACAGCCCAGGCAGTGGATTAGCGGGACAGATTGAACATATGCCCGTTTCTGTTTGACAGGGTACGAAATTCCGATCAGAATAAAAATCGAACATATGCTCGATTTTTGAAATGTCCAACTGGATCGATACTGCTTTGTTCAGGTTTCGACTCCGATTGGGTGACCCAGAAGTTTTTCCAATTTAACATCCCCGATTGCTCTCTTCTAAGGGGGAATAAACAGTCATTACTTTCTCTGTGGAAACTATCACGTTTGTTTCAAAAAATGGAGATTCTACCAGCAAACAGCCTTTCAAAGGAGGAAACCAAACCATGTTAGAAAATCTTCTATCTTCGATAAAAATCCGAAATATGGAACTGCACAACCGGTGCATTGTGCCACCGATGGGTACCAACCTGGGAAACCCTGATGGTACGGTGAGTGAGAAAAACCTGGCTTATATGAAGCGGCGTGCCGAAAGCGGTGTTGGTTTGATAATTACCGAAATCATGGGGGTTCATCCGTCGGGTTGTGTCGGCTTGGGGATTTATGATGACCGATTTATCCCCGGATTGAAGCAATTGGTGGACATCATTCACGACGCAGGGAGTAAGGCTGCATTGCAGTTGCATCATGCCGGTAGAGAGGCTGCTTTTCAGCTGGAAGAGGGGGAAGCTATCGGACCTTCTGCCTTACCCAGCTTTGTCTATGGGATTCCCCCCAAAGAGATGAGTCTGGACGATATTCAGGAGATTATCCGGTCCTTCGGGGACGCGGCGGTGCGGGCTCAGTCTGCAGGCGCGGATGCAGTGGAGATCCATGGAGCCCATGGTTATCTCGTAGCCCAGTTTCTGTCGGTACACGCCAATCAACGGACAGATGAATACGGTGGCAGCTTCGCGAATCGGGCTCGATTTATGATTGAAGTGGTTGCCGAAGTCAGAAAAAGAGTGGGAGAGGACTACCCGATTCTGGTACGGGTCTCAGCCGAGGAGTTTATCAAGCACGGCTTTCAGGTGGAAGATATCATCGGGATTCTACCAGACCTGGTGGCTGCCGGTACCGATGTGATTCATGCCTCCATCGGGACCCATGGCAGTCCGGGTGGGATTACCAGTGCGCCAGCCGAATACGACGCCGGCTGGAACGTCGAGCGGGCTAAAAAAATTAAGGATGCTGTCGATATTCCAGTCATAGCTGTGGGCCGCTTCACTGACCCCCGGGCAGCGGATAAAGTTATTGCAAGCGGTGATGCGGACATGGTGGCATTTGGCCGCCAGCTTTTGGCTGATCCTGATTTTCTGAATAAAGCTAAGGAAGGAAGAGTCGACGATATTCGTAAGTGCCTGGCCTGTAACCAGGGCTGCATCGAGCGTCTGATACTGGAAATGGACGCCAGCGTACGTTGTGCTATTAACCCGGAAACCGGGCAGGAACTGATCGCACCCAAAGGGCCTGCCGAAACCCCTCGACGTGTCTGGGTGATCGGTGGCGGACCTGCAGGATTGACCGCAGCTCTTGAGGCTGTGAAACTCCGGCATGAGGTGACCTTGTACGAGAAATCAGATCATCTGGGTGGTCAGGTCCATTATGCCCGACAGGCTCCGTTTAAAAAAGTTTATGGGGACTGGATTGATTGGCTGGCTGCTCAAATTAAGAGCAAAGGCGTAACCGTTAAAATGGGTGTGACTGTGACAGATGAGATGTTGGAAAGCGGGGATCCGGAAGTGGTAATTCTGGCTATTGGCGGTCAAAAGTCGACCCTGGATATTAACGGACTGGATCAGCCTATCGTCAGTGACGCCTGGCAGGTGCTTAACCGTGAAAAACCGGCCGGTAAAAATGTGGTAATTATCGGGGCCGGTCTGATCGGAATGGAAACAGCCGATTTTCTGGTGAATCAGGGTAGCCAGGTGACAATGGTGGAATTGCTGCAGCATTCTCCCGTCTTGAAGATAACCGGCCACGGATATCAGCTGCATAAACGGTTGAGAACAGCCAATGTCCAGTTCCGCTTCAGCACCACCATTTCAAATATCGAAGGAGATTGTGTGACCCTCAGCTGTGAAAACAAAGAAGAGGTTTTAGAGGGCATCGATCAGGTCGTCTTGGCGGTGGGTATGAAGCCGCGTACGGAACTGAAAGAGACCCTGCAGAACAAGGGCATTCGACACTTTATCGTCGGGGATGTCTCCAAGGTACGGCGAATTATCGAGGCCACAGAAGAAGGCGCCAAAGCGGCCTGGGATATTTAATAACTTTCTGACTCCTGCAGCAGTATTTCTGAAGACTGCTGCAACAATCTACCATTCGCTGTCTCCCTTTCCGAAAAAAATCTGTCGGTCACTATTTACAAAATCGGTCTCAACGGTCAATCTGTCAGGGTGAAATACAGAAACAGTTTAAAACAGTAACTATTCACCTTATTTCCGGAGCCTCGACGGAGGGGCGTGCTGAATAGTCACTTAAAACCTTGTTTCATTTGGAGCGAAACAACTGAAACATGCCTGACGGGTACACTATGAATAAATTTATCAAGCCATTGCGCTTTGTTTTTAAGTTTATCGTCCCGGTAATTTTTTCAGCAGTTCTGGTGCTGAAAATTCTCTCTTCCCCTGATATTGCATTCCTGAACGCCATAGTCGGCGATTATCTGGACATACCCTATAAGATTCTGCTTTCCAGCATGGTGGGCTACTATACTAATTTTTTGGCCATTACCATGCTCTTCAAACCCAAGAACAAATCCCGGCACGGGATTCAGGGCTTGATTCCCGGAAATCAGGAGCAGATTGCCGAAAGCCTGGGCGATGGAATTTCGGATAATTTTTTCAACGCCACCGACCTGATCGAATATGTCAATAAAAACGACATGATCTCGAACGCCGTCTCCAGCATGAAAGAATATGTGAACGTCACGCTCGATAATCCGGAGCATCAGGCGTCCGTCACCAGATGGATTTTGAATACGTTTCAGGTCAATTCGCCGAAAATATTCTACCTGCTGCTCCAGCTCTCGGAGATCAACCTGACCAAGTACCTGAGAGAGCGTATCGATCTCACATCGTTGACGAAAGAGATTACCCGGATTATTGAGAAAAACATCGATGATGGTACTGTTGATCTAAAAGCGATTTCCCGGGAATTAAGCACCTTTCTGCACAACAATGTACCCGAGCTTTCCAAAGCCATCTTCAAGCAGGTGAACAAGGCAATTGAGCAGCAGAGTGTCATCAAACGAAACCTGCTGAAACTGGCCGCCAAGACCTTCGATTTTGATCAGGACATGATCGAGGACTATTTATACGAAATGGTCTCATCTCCCGATTTCCGGACCAAACTCTACAAAAATCTTGAGAATCTGGTCAAAAAGCTGACTGAATATCTCGACTCCGAGCCCGGCATGAAGCAGCTCGATATTTACTATCAAAAGGCAGTTTTCGAACTACTGGATAAAATCAAGGAGAAAGGCGTCCCGCACTTCCTGTTGGAAGTAGAATCCTTCCTGCAGAAAGACGCTTCCTGGAAGAAGATCGAGTCGTATCTGAAAAACGGGTTGAACTTCCTGGAAAAAACCCTGGAAGAGATGATCGCCGATGAGCGCTTCGACCGATTTCTGACCCGTTCCATGCCGAAGATCCTGGAGAAGATTAAAATCGCCGATATCGTTACGGAAAAAGTGAAGGCTTACGACACCGACAAGCTGGAGAAGATGGTTCTGGATGCTTCTGGAGAACATCTCTCTGCTATTGAGGTTCTGGGGGGTATCCTGGGTGGATTCGCCGGGATTGCCCTCTTTGATCCCCTGCTCTTTCTCTATATTCTGGGACCGGTGCTGGGCCTCGGTTTTATCGAATACTTACTGACACGACGGCAACGGAAAAAAGATCGTTGAAAAATTCTTTCCTATACAAATAACAGGCATATAATGACAAAACACAGACACGATTTTGTAGAGACCTATGATGGTATGATCGGTTTCGGGTTAGACCGGCAGCATGATGAGAACACTGTTATCTGCTATCTGCAGATGTTTTCTGATGACACCCTGATGCGGGAACTGATCAAGAAAATGACGGATGGTGAACTGGAAGAGATATTCAACCTCATCACCCGCACCCTCAAAAAGCACCTCACAGAACCGGAATATCACGACCTTTTCCTCAAGGAAGATGATCCCCATGACTGAGAGTGACCTGCGAGTGCCTCTGAAGGTATTCAACCAGCCTGTTTATCCGTGATCTGATCTTGTTCAGGTGAAACCTGCTCATTGGGGTCAGCGAGCTGTTGAAAAGAAGATAGTTGTTGCGGATTCCCCATCACTGCCAGAAGATCATTCTGCGCAAAGCAGTAGTTCAGATCTGGATTCGGCAGCACATCCCTCCCGTTAACAACACCCACAATGGAAACGCCCATATTTTTTCTTATTTCCAGAGTCTTAACCGTGTTGCCGATCAAGGGGCTCTCTTCGGTCACTAAAATCCATGATAGCTCTAATAAATCACTAGCTCGTCGCAGATGGGACAAGATTCTGTAATCCTGGTCAGTCTCACGTTCAGGGTTATAAACCCCTTGCCTGAGTTTGTTGGTGAACTGGAGGATTTTCATCGGCGGAACCCCCAATCGTTGAAAAGCCTGACGGGTGATTTCAAGTCCGGCTTCAAATGCCGGCAGCACAACTTCACTGACACCCAGGTCGTGTAGCGTTTTCATCTGCTCTTCTTCTCCGCATCGCGCAATAATACTTAATTCCGGATTTAGATCGCGACATAACCTGGTAATTGTCTGGGTGATGATCACGGCGGGTGTCGTAATCAACAAAAGGCGTGCATGTTCGACAGAGGCTGCTTCCAGTACGATAGGCTGGCTGGCATCGCCAAAAACCACGGGATTCCCGATATCTTTGAGATCACTGATCCTGTGGGAATCCAGTTCTATGAGAAGAAAAGGGACATCCAGATGATGCAACGCTTTTGCAATATTCTGTCCTACCCGGCCACCACCGGCAATGACGACGTGATCACGCATTCCGGTTTCGGGAATATTGATGGTTTGCACGGATTCATGCTTGAACATGCGCTTTCTCAGCTTATAAATCGGGGCTGTCAGAGATGCGAGAAATGGCGTCAAGATCATGGTAATGACTGAAGTAGAAAGAATCAGGGCGTAGAGATCCTGGCTAATAGAATTGGTACTCAAGCCTACGCGGGCCAAGACAAAGGAGAATTCACCAATTTGGGAAAGCCCCAGACCGACCGCTATGGGTACAATATTATAGTAGCCAAAAAAGCGGACGAGAATGCCAAAAATAAAGCACTTCCCGATGATTACCAGAGATACAAGCAACAACACTTCACCCAGGTGGGAAATGAGATACGCAGGGTCTATCAGCATTCCGACGGAGACGAAAAACAGCATGCCGAACACATCCCTTAATGGGACAATGTCACTCAGAGCTTGATGATTATATTCGGATTCGCTGATTACCATTCCGGCAACGAAGGCGCCAAAGGCAAATGATAGTCCGACTAAATAGGTCGCATATCCAACCCCTAAGGCAATAGCTGTCGTAGCCAGCAGAAATAGTTCTCTGGAATTCGATCTTGCGATAAATTTCATGACACCGGGAATAATCCTCGTACCGGCTAAAACCATCACCAATAGAAATCCAACGGCTTTGAGCGCTGCCAAACCCAAAATAGGCAGTCCACTCCCCAGGTCTTTTAAAAGCGGCAAGATAATCATCAGCGGAATGATGGCCAGGTCCTGTACGATCAGCATCCCAATCATGACACGGCTGGAAAGTGATCCCATCAGCCCTCGATTAACCAGGGTTTTTAAGACAACCATGGTGCTGGAAATCGAAATAAGTGCCCCGATCCAGATGGAAGACGATAAATCCCAGCCTAGAATTCGTCCGATGATGTAACCATACCCTATGGTTAAAGCCAATTGAATCGGCGTTCCAATCATGGCTACCCAGCGAACCGGTTTTAATTCACTAAAAGAGAATTCGATTCCCAGAGCGAACAGAAGCAGAGCAACACCAATCTCTGCCAGAAGCTCAATATCGTGAATCTCCGTGATGGTCACTAGCCCGGTGTAAGGGCTGACTAGAAGGCCGGCGAGGATATACCCCAGGATAAGAGGCTGTTTGAACTGTTGTGCGATTGATCCGCCGATCAAGGCGGCAACGATGATAATGGCAATATCTGCAGCAATACCCATATGAGTTTGACTCCCTGGTATGATTAGCTTAATTTTTCCTGGTTGATGATAGGAAATTGGTTTTTTGAAGTCAAGAGTTTTTTCAAGATTTGGATTTGAAAATGGTAATTTGAGTTGCAAAGATGAAGGTTTTGGATGACTTGGTGGGAGATATGCTGTTTTTCTTTGAAAAATTGGAATCAAATATCAACCGAGCACCGACTATGTATTTTTCCTGCGATTTTAGAAGACACAAGAGCCTTCCTCGAAATTCTAATTTTTGTATAGTTTCGGATTTGATAACTAGCCCGCAAAACCGGAATTCTCGATATGTCCCCAGCTGACATCTTCAATCGGGACATTAACGATTTCTCCAGGAATATCAGGTGTAAAGGATGAAGGATGTATACTCAACATAATAATAGACTCCACATAACATCACCACCCCTGGTACGCCTTCTTTCAGTCCAACAACCTCTCGTAAAAAAGTCAACAAGCTCTTGTATGCACATTGACAGAGTTTTGAGAGTAACTTTCGATCATGCTTGAAATAAACTCTAAGCATAATGGGAAGACTGAAAACATACTGACGATGGGGAACCGGAGTCGGCGATCATGTAGGCATGATCTTCCTCTGTAAGGATAGCCAGCAAGGGAATGAAGGTGGCTCCAAGCCGGGCAACAGCGCAAACGGATTCAACAAACCGAAAAGTGTTCCAATGCAGGACCGCCACGCGATCTCCTTTCTTCACACCTAACCGGGATAGGCCGTTGGCTAGTTGACTGATACGTTTATCAAGCTCGGCATAGGTGATTTTTTTTCTCCTTCAATCAGGGCGATTTTATCAGGCCACCACTGGGCGGATCGCCCGGGGGAATAAGAATATGGATGAATCATGGCTAATACCTCCTTTCATTCTTAGTTATTTTTTTTGGGGGGGAAGGGAACCAAATTTTCGGCGAAGCTCAGATTTAAGAATTTTGCCGAAAGGGTTTTTGGGAAGAGACCTCACGAAATCCACTGAGCGAGGCTTCTTGTAACTGGCCAACCGTTCCCGGCAGAAATCAATGACCTCTCCTTCATCCATTTTCTCCCCTGCTTTCAGGACCACGATAGCCTTCACTGTTTCTCCCAAAACAGGGTCTGCTATATTAATCACGGTTGCTTCCAGGATCTTAGGGTGAGCGTAGAGAACTTCCTCGATTTCACGAGGGTAAATGTTATTTCCTCCACTGACGATTATTTCTTTCTTTCTGTCGACCAGGTAGAGATAACCATCTTTGTCCTGTCGGGCTAAATCGCCGGAATGAAGCCATCCTCCTTTCAAGACTTCAGCTGTGGCTTGAGGATCTTTGTAATAACCTTTCATCACATTAGGCCCCCGCACCACCATCTCTCCAACCTCTCCGGTGGAAACTTCGTTATCCTTTTCATCCACGAGCCGAACCTCGTTCATAAAAAGAACTTTTCCGATGCTGCCGATTTTTCGCGGGGCATCCACAGGCTTAAGACAGGCAACGCTGCCGGTAGTTTCAGTCTGCCCGTAGGTATCGTAAACCCCTACCCGCGGAAAAAGTTCCATCATCTTTTTTTTGATCTCGACAGGGAGAATAGATCCCCCAATAATCATGTGACGCAGAGAGCTAACCTTATAGGTATCCAGTCGTGGCAGATCAAGGATTAAAGAGCACATCGTCGAGGCCAACCCTGTACGGGTTACTTCCTCACTATCAATGATCTCCATGAATCCTTCAGGGTCGAAGGATTTCATGAGTAATAGTGAGCTTCCGACCACAACTGAGCGTGAGAGAGCGGCTAATCCTCCAGCATAAAAAAGAGGGACGGTAAAGAGTTCTATGTCTTCAAAGCGAACATCCCATTCCACTATTTGGTTGATGGCGTTGATAAAGATGTTTTCATGTGTGACCACCACACCCTTGGGCGCTCCCGTAGTTCCTGATGTAAAAAGGATACAGGCTTCGTCGTCACCCGCGACCTTAATTCCAGAATCCCCGGGATGAGAACCCAAAATGAGATCCTGATAGGAAATTAGCCCTTGCGGAATAATCTCCCCAATCATTATGAGCTCTTTGACCTTGGGGATTTGGGATTGTATCTTTTTCACCTCTTCCCAAAGATTATCCTCAAAAATCAGGAAGCGAGCCTCGGAATGCTGAATCATATAGATCAACTCATTACCCTTCAACCCTCCGTTTAGGGCAACCATAACCCCGCCGCTCCGTAACACCCCGAAATAGATTTCCGGAAATTCTATCCGCGTTAACATGAGCAGGGCGACCTTATCTCCTTTACAGAGGCCCAATTTTGAAAGGCCGCAGGCTAACATTTGGGAGCGTTGGTAAAGATCGGCATAAGTGCAAGCCTGTTCTTCCAAAACTACTGCTTGTTTCTGGGGATACTTCCTGGCTGCCCTCTGAAGAGATGCGCTTACCGTTAACGAATTGTTCATTTTATCACCTTCCGGGTTAAAAGAGATTTGATCTCTTTTGGAGAATATCCGAGTTCTTGAAGAACCGTGCTGGAGTGTTCTCCCAATAGAGGCGGAGGGAGACGCAGGCTCCACGGGGTTTGCGATAGTTTCACCGGGTTACCGGTCATCCGAAGAGATCCTGCTTTCGGATGGCGCATCTCTACAACCATTTGATTATTAAATACTTGTGATTCCTTAAAAAGTTCATCATAATCGTTGATTGGACCACAGATCACATTCGCTTCCTCCAGAAACTCTATCCACGCGTGAGTGGTCTTTGTTAAAAAGATCGTCTCCAGTATTGGAATCAACAGGTCTCGATTCTCCATCCGTCGGGTATTCGAGGAAAACCGTTGATCTTCAACCAGGTGTTTTAAATCCAAAGCGCGGCAGAAACCCGGCCAGGAAGACTCACCGACACTTACATTAATAAAATCATCGCGGGTTTTAAAAGTCTGCGCCGGCGCTGCCGCAGGGCTGACATTGCCCAAGCGGGCAGGCTCCTGGTTCTGCGCAAAATACATACCGGCAATAGGCGTCTGCGCGGCAATTAAACTATCCAGAAGGGCGACCTCAACCTTCTGGCCCTTTCCGGTTTGACTCCGAACGTAGAGGGCTGATAAAATACCCTGAAGCGCATAACAGGCACCGAACATATCCGAAATCGGAGCCCCCACCCTCAATGGCGGGGCTTCCGGCTCGCCGGTTATAGACATAATCCCGCTTACCCCCTGAATTATGGTATCGGCAGCGGGTTTATCCCGAAGAGGACCTTCCTGACCATAGGCAGAGATGGAACAATAGATAATCTGCGGATTTCTCTGGCAAGCTTCAGTATAGTTCAACCCTAATTTGTCCATGGTCCCGGGACGGAAGTTTTCTACCAAAATGTCTGAACTTTCCAGCATTTTTAGGGCTATCTCCCGGCCCTGTTCGGAAGCGAGATCTAAGGCGATGCTTTTTTTATTGCGATTGACACTGAGAAAACAGGCACTTTCCTCCTCCAGGAAGACGGTCCCCAGTCCTCTAAGCTGATCTCCCTTTAAAGGTTCCACTTTCACGACTTCTGCTCCCATATCCCCAAGCACCATCGTGCAGTAAGGGCCTGCCAGGAGATGGGTGAAGTCCAACACCTTGATTCCGCGTAGAGTCTCCATAATCAATTGACTTTTCTCTCTGTTCCTGCCCAGAAGCGCTCTCTGAGCGTTCTCTTATCAATTTTTCCCAAAGGTGTTTTGGGAAAGCTATCTAAAAACTCAACCGATCGGGGCTTCTTATAGCTGGCCAAATTCGCTTTGCAGTGAAAGATGATCTCCTCTGGGGAAACTTTCGCCCCATCTTTTAAAACGATGAGGGCTTTCACGATCTCCCCCCAATGATCATCCGGGATTCCGATGATGGCCGCCTCGAGAGTGGCCGGGTGCGTGTAGATGACTTCCTCTACTTCCCGGGGAGAAATGTTCTCACCACCGCAAATAATGATTTCTTTCTTGCGGTCCACAATATACAGGTATCCATCTTCATCGAAGGAGGCCAGATCCCCGGAGCAAAGCCACCCATCGACGATCGTTTCACTGGTGGCCTCTGGATCTTCATAATATCCGGCCATGAGCCCATGGCTCCTTACCCGGATCTCCCCTATTTCACCGGGGGTCCTCACCTCTTCCCCGTTCTCTTTGAACACCTTTACTTCGGTGTTAACCATGGGCCTCCCGCAGGACTGGAGTTTCTTACTCGCCTTTCCATTTTGAAGATGATCTTCTTTGGGCAAAATGGTTGCCGGTCCGGAAAGCTCGGTCTGTCCATAGATCTGGACCAGACTGGGTCCCAAGACCTTCAAGGCCTCCTCCAAAGGGGTGCGAGGAATTGGTGACCCCCCATAGATCAAGGTGTTCAACCTGGATAGATTTTTCTTCAAATGAGGGGAAGACTGAAGGAGGGCGATGATCATCGTCGGTGTGCCCATAAAGATGGTTACCTTATGCTCCTCGATCGTTTTCAGAACTTCGACGGGATCAAATCCCTTAAGGATCACGCAGCATGCTCCCGTGTGGACTAAACAGACAAGAGACCAGGCGAAGGCGATATGGAAAAATGGAACCACGTAAAGAAGAACATCATTGGTATCAAATCCGAGCTCCAAAATGGCATTTTCAGAGCCCGCCAGCCAGTTCCCATAAGTCCAGAGGACCTCTTTTGGCTTTCCGGTTGATCCACTGGTATGGAAGATGCATCCCGGGTCTTCCCATTTTACGGAAACACGCGGTTCCAGTGAAGGATGCATGCCTAAAAGTGACTCATAACCGGGAATAGAGTCGGATTCTTGAGAAAAAGAAACATAGTGTCGAACAAGTGGACACGCTTCGCGAAAAACAGATTCATGCATCAAGAAATCTTCTTCTAAAAAAAGAACGCGTATCCTCAGCCTTCTAATGAAAGGAGTAAGCTCCTGCACATTTAATCTGCAATTGAGGGGAACCAGAGTCAAGCCGCATAAGGAACAAGCAAAGAGGATTTCTATATATTCGGGTCTATTCAAGGATAAAACACCCACCTTCTCCCCTTTTTCCATTCCCCAGCTTATAAAAAGCTGGCAGACCCGAAATACCCTCTGCCGCAGTTCCCGATAGGTTAACATCTCCTTGGATGAGATAAGCGCAGGCCGATCGGAAAACTTCCGGGATGCCTTTTTAAAAACATCTCCGATCATTTATTTCTCCTTTGCAGTGTGGCAGTGGACATATCACCTGGGAAAGATCCATATTAAGGGAGAAGCCAGACATGACTAGTGCATCCTGCCGGGGAGCCAGAGCGCGATCTGGGGGAAGAGAAACACGAGGGCGATCACGATAAACTGGCAAATCATAAAGGGCAACACCCCTCGGATAATTGCGGATAGGGGTATGTCCGGTACAATCTGGCGCACCACGAACAGGTGCACTCCCACCGGCGGCGTGATCACTCCCATCTCCGCCTGCAGCACAATAAGCACCCCGAACCAGATGGGGTTTACCCCCAGCGCTTGCACCACAGGAAAGAAAAAGGGTAGAGTCAGCATGATCATTCCGACCGGATCCATGAACATGCCGAGCACTGTGAGGATCAAAAGCATGACGATCACCACCGCCAGCGGGGAGACGCCCAACCCTTTGATGGCGCTGACCATGGCGAAAGGGACTCCCAAGAAGACGAGGTAACGGCTGAAGAGGAGCCCGCCGATGATGATCAAATAGATCATGCAGCTGGTCTTAACCGACGACGTCAGGGCCTGGTTCAGCGAGGACCACCGCAGCTGGCGGGTGACGGCTAGTAAGAGGAAGGCGACCAGCGCACCGATGGCCGAGGCCTCGGTCACCGTTACGAGCCCCGAGTAAATCCCGCCCAGGACCACAAGGATCAGGACGCCAAAAGGCCCGACGGACCTGAGTGAGGCCACCTTCTCCCTAAATTCCACTCGTTTCTCCAAGACAGGGGAGTAGTGCGGGAAGAAGCGCGCGACCAGGTAGGCCGTAAGCATTAACAGCAGGGCACTTACGATCCCGGGCCCCATACCGGCGATCAGCATCTTGCTCACCGACTGGTCGGTAACCAGCGCGTAGAACACGGCCATGGCGCTGGGCGGGATTAGGGCGGCCAGCGTTCCTGCCACCACCACAGTTCCCGCTGCCAACCCCCCATCATACCCGTAGCGCCGCATTTCGGCGATAGTAAGCCGGCCCATCGTGGCTGTGGCAGCCACGCTGGATCCAGAGACAGCGGCAAAGAGGGCGCTGGCGACGATGGCTGCCATGGTAAGCCCCCCGGGAAGGCGTCCCAGCCAGGCTCGGGCCGTAGCGTAAGCCTGTCGGGCGAACCCGGCGCTTGCCACAAGTTCTCCCATGAGAACAAACATGGGGATGACTACCAGGCTGAAACTTGCAACAACACTGTAGGGCACGGTTCCCAGAAGCCCCTGAACCGGCCCGATCCCCCCCTGTATCCACAATCCGACCACACCCACCAAAGCCATGGCGAAGGCGACCGGAAGCCCGAGGAAGAGAAGCGTTAGGAGCGCAGCAAGTGACAGGAGCACAATTATCAAAAGGCTCATGGGTCCTCCTCAGCAGATTCAGCCATCCTGCCGGCGCTATCTGCTCCCTCTCCCAGGGCCATCACAGCACGGCATAGCTCAAGCAGGAGCTGGAGGGAGAGGAAGAAGCACCCCAAGGCTACCAGTGTCCGGGAAGGATAGATGGGGAAAGCGATGAGACCGGCGGAGTACTCCTCCATTTTCCAGCTCCGGAGCGCCATTGCACTGGAGGCCCAGGTGACTACGCTGAATAGCACAAAACCCAGGAATGCAGATAGGATATCTATAGTTGCCCGCCACCTTCCGGTCAGGTTCTGAGTTAGGATATCGACGGCGATGTGACCACGCACGGCCTGCGTCCTCGCCAGGCACAAAAACACTGCGAAGACCAGGAGGAGCTCGACCCCTTCGAGCATGCCGGTGATGGGACTGTTCAAAGTATATCGGAGAATGGCATCGGCGCTCACTCCGAACATGATCACGAACATCGCAACGTTGCCTACAGTTCCCAATGCCTGCCAGCAGGTTCCAAGCAAAGCCTCCACACCATCCAGGAACGCCGTTGCAGAATTGCGAACCATTTTCATAAATTTTCTCCGATTATTTTAACACATCCCACCCAAAACTCAGCGCGAGTATTTCTCCTGCAGCTCGATGTAGCGGCGCAGTGCCTCACGGCCGGGAATGTTCTTGTCTGCCATCTTATTAGCCCATTTCTCCCAGAGGTTCTCCATGGCTACCTGAAGCTTGGCACGGTCCCCGGAGCTCCACTTGTAAAAACGGACCCCGTTGGCCTTCATCTCAGTTATATCCTCTTGGTACTCTTCTTCATAGATATCAGCAAGTTTATCGACGTAGGCCCGGCTAGCCTCCCGCATCGCCTGCTGGATATCCTTCGGCAGACTATCCCATGTCCGCTTGTTGATGATTGCCAGTGGTCCCGCAGGTGCGCCGAGGTTGATCTGCGTGTGGTGCTTGGCCACCTCGTAAAGCTTGCTGGTGGTGTTGGCTGCCACAAATCCCACGTTGGCATCTATCGTCCCGCGGGAGAGAGCCTCGTAGACCTCGGCCCAGGACATGGCTACAGGCGTGCCGTCGAACTTGCTGATAAGCTGGGGCCACTCGCGACCGATGACCCTGGTCTTTAGTCCTTTGAGCGCGGCCAGCCCCGCTATAGGCTTGGTCGAAATCATCTCCTGGTCGGAGACGCCCCAGGCGTATAAAGGCTCAACGCCTAGCCGTCGCAGTTCTTCCCTGAAGTAGACGAAATCCCCCTCCAGGATCAATTCATTGGCGGCCCGGATGGCGGGACGGAACTTCGGGCTAACGCCCGGCAGGGTCCAAAGCGCCGAAATTGGAGATATAGAGGGCGTATAGGCCTGTACCCAGATGCCAATATCGGCGACTCCCGTGCGTATCCCCTCAAACATCTCCCTGGCCTTAAGCAAGGTCTGGGCCGGATAGTATCTGATCTTCACACGGCCCTGCGTGCGTTTCTCCACTTCCTCCGCCCATGCTTTGCTGAGGTGTGCGCGCGAATTGCTGAGCGCCTGCACGTCGGCTTTTTTCAGTACGAAGGTCTTGGTTGATTGTTGAGCCAAAACCGACAGCGGCAGGAGTAACACGGCCAGGGACATCAGCAGGCCGATTACTCGTAGAAATTGTGACGTGTTCCTACCTTTTTTTTCTTTTGTCATGTTCCACCTCCTTATTTTAGCGACTCAGTAATTTATTAACTTCTGAATAAAGCATCCTCAACACGTAACTGAATTATGTCAAGAAGAAATTGCAAATAAAATGGTATACTACTGAGACTTTGGTTTTTCTTGGTACAGTCTTTGATAGTGCTGTCTTCCCTGCACTGAATGCTGAGACTCGCAAGTAAAACAGGGATCCAGGAGTTTTCAAGGTATCGCTTAATATATAACCTGGATTCCCGTTTTCGCGGGAATGACAATTTTCGTGCCAGGAAAAACCAAAGTCACGCTACTATCAGGGCTAATTCATTCTTATAAATAACTCATTGAGATCATAAACCAAAATAGTAAATTAAAAAACACCTCAAATATTGCTTTATTGCCCGTGAATTCAATAGTTTACGAAATATAACGAAATCTCCCTGACGCTACTATAGGAAATTGGTTTTTTGAAGTCAAGAGTTTTTTCAAGATTTGGATTTGAAAATGGTAATTTGAGTTGCAAAGATGAAGGTTTTGGATAACTTGTTGGGAGATATGCTGTTTTTCTTTGAAAAATTGGAATCAAATATCAACCGAGCACCGACTATGTATTTTTCCTGCGATTTTAGAAGACACAAGAGCCTTCCTCGAAATTCTAATTTTTGTATAGTTTCGGATTTGATAACTAGCCCGCAAAACCGGAATTCTCGATATGTCCCTAGCTGACATCTTCAAGCGGGACATAAACGATTTCTCCAGGAGTATCAGGTGTAATAGGTGGATCTCGAGATGATTCCTCTTCCCATAAATCTAGGTATTTCAGGATTTTTTTGATTATTTGCGGCTTTTCTATGAACGAAATTATTTTCATAACAGAACTGCATTCCGGACAGATCAACGGATCATCTTTCCAGATTTTCTTAATGCACTCTCGCCAAGTCAAGAAGGGGACTTTTTTAGGTTGATATTTTGAAACATCGATTATTTTTCCATGCTCGACAAAGGTTTCTTTATCTGGATCTTCAATTTCCATCTGTTTCCCGGGAACTGACCATCTTTCTGCACAACAATGTACCGGAGCTTTCCGAAGCCATCTTCAAGCAGGTGAACAAGGCAATTGAGCAGCAGAGTGTCATCAAACGAAACCTGCTGAAACTGGCCGCCAAGACCTTCGATTTCGATCAGGACATGATCGAGGACTATTTGTATGAGATGGTTTCATCTCCCGATTTCCGGACCAAACTCTACAAAAATCTTGAGAATCTGGTCAAAAAGCTGACTGAATATCTCGACTCCGAGCCCGGCATGAAGCAACTCGATATTTACTATCAAA
>Ga0257125_1001340_pt1 | contig 25365 bp, 19 predicted proteins | sample SI106_200metaG_FD_190183 | JGI IMG/M metagenome (GOLD analysis project Ga0257125, IMG submission 190183) | Marine microbial communities from Saanich Inlet, British Columbia, Canada - SI106_200 | ecosystem: Environmental > Aquatic > Marine > Inlet | place: Canada: British Columbia | collected... | reverse complement strand
TGAATATACACGGGAAAAATATGGCAAATGGAATTTTTGTGATGAGGATGATATGAAATATATCGTTGATTCCTATGAGTGTGAGAACCCACCGATGCTGGCTGTAATGTATGATGTGGACAGAGTAGATGTGTCAGCACTGCCTCCTGCGGATCAGAGTGTTGTCGGGATGGTACGTACGGCCTGCTATGTTGCAGATATTGACAAAGGGCTGGATCTGGTGAAGCGTAGCAAGGATCTGGGTTATCAAACCACTATCAATATTATGGCATGTTCTGCAGCGATAGAAACTGAGTTGATAGAAACCCTGCAGCAGATTGATAAAGCAGACGAGGTGGACTACCTCTATTTTGTGGACAGTTTTGGAGCATTCTATTCAGAACAGATAACCAGCTATCTGAAGCTTTATAAAGAGCATGCTCCGAGTAAGGAACTCGGATTCCACGGTCACAATAACCAGCAACTGGCTTTTTCTAATACCCAGCAGGTTATTATCGACGGTGTCAATCTGCTTGACGCGACTATAAACGGTATAGGCCGTGGAGCTGGCAACTGTAATCTCGAACTTCTACTTAACTTCCTGAAAAATCCAAAGTTCGATGTAAGACCGATATACAAAGCAATACAGGAATCCCTGGTACCACTGCGTAAGGAAATTGAGTGGGGATTTAATGATATTTATGGAATCAGTGGCCACCTGAATCAGCATCCTCGTGACGCAATGAAGCAACGAGGCAATCCTGAAATCAGAGATAACTGTTATGATTTTCTATTGGAATCTACTAGCGATTGATGTCGTTTCAACATTTCGTCTGGTAACGATTCCGTAAAGCATCTCTTTCATCTACAGAATGGTGTAAGAATCAAATCTCATAGTTACATACAAAATAGTAGATTGGGCCTGTCCAGACGGACAGGCCCACCATCTACTTTTCATTTTGTGTAATATCCTCTTGCTGTAGTTCCTGGTTATAAATTTTCAAGTATGCTTCTTGTCATACCCGAGTGCTTTAAACGGGTATTTTTATGCCAGTTCATACTAGATTCCCGCTAAAAACATGCGTGAATTACACGTTGGAGAAGGGTAGTTAATAAAGCGTACGCAAGACTTTTACTCATACTTCAGGAGGAGTGCTGTAGCTTTTTCAGATTACAATAGTAAAGATTGAAGCTGTTAATATTTTGATTATAATGCATTAATGATGAGAAACTATTTATCAAAAATTGGAACTGCAGCGGGCATTATCACTATTATAGTCTCATTAATGGGATGTGCTCAGAACAGAGCATTGAATAAACTGGAAAAATTGACTTTGGATGACAATGAATATGACCATAATCATTCAAAATCGAAGGTAATCTGTTGTATTGAAAGTATTGATTATGAACGTAAGCATGAAGAGATTATAAATATAATATTTAATAGTGGTAATCTTGATTTAATTGACGAGTTTGTTGAATATTTTCCGGGAGATTATAGAAACTATATAATCAGAGGAGATGCTTATTTGAAGAATGCAATGGTGCAACAAATGATAGGTATTTTTATGAAATCTTCAGCAGCAGCTTCAGTTAATACCGCTAAAGAGAGTTACATGAAGGCGTTGGAGTTAAATAATAGAGATATTTATGCCCTAGGTGTCCTTAGTTTTATGTATGGAGAAGATAATGAATACGATAAGGCGAAAGAACTATTACATAGAGGGATTGAGATTGCACCAAATAATCCTCTGCTTTACCTGGCGTTGGGTGAAATGTATGATCGAAAAGAAGAATATAATACTGCAATCGATTATTACAAAAGAGTACTGGAATTTACGGAGGAGGAAGTAAAAAAGGATTTTGAACACATGAACCAATATTACCATACACTGGTAGATTATTTTCCCAATTCCCTTGAAGAGGCAAAAGGAGAAGCAGAAAAGATTTTAAACAAATTGAAGATAAAACAAGATGACATGGATATCTCTCTCAACTGATCCGGAAACAAATAAACACAAACTGTTGTTTTAAGCGGCCAGACCTTCTTTCCACTCATCTCGAAACTTCCCCAGTTTTTACCCACTTTTTATCAGGTTTATCCAGACTTTTACCCATCCGCATAGTTCACATTACACCACCATTATAAGAAAAATGAAATTTCTTATCCTTCTAAATATCAGATACTTACATTATATTTAAAAAGTTGATTCATTGATCAAAATATAGATTGGCATATTGGTTGCGATTCACACAACACAATGTTTTTGTATCTAAACGAAATTGATTGTTCGGATAAAATAAAATTTTAACATATGAATCCAGGAAAAGAATAGGAGGCCCGTGTGGATATCCAATCTGTTAATAAGCAATTTTCAAAACGTTTCTTTATGTGCATCAGTCTCATCCTTGCACTGTTTCTTGCGTCATGCTCAAATTCAACATTTACAACCGGTGACAGTGCCAGCATAGTACTTTCCGCAATTGATTTTGATAATGCCGGATATTTATCTGACAGTTCAGGAGACGGGTTGCTTTTTAACCACCCAAAAGGTATTGCCAGTGATGATACTCGCCTTATTTTAGCTGATACCCATAACAACAGAGTATTGATTTGGAACACCATTCCAACAGCCGATAATACGGTACCTGATCTTGTTTTGGGACAGACAGACTTTCTTGGTAATGATTCCGGAAGGGGTGATGCTTCAACGGGACTTGATATGATGAACTGGCCTACCAGTGTGGCTATATACAATGATAATTCAACTGTTATGCTGGCTGTTGCCGACGCATATAATGACCGTGTATTAGTCTGGACAAGCTGGCCGATATCTGATGGGCAGGCGGCTGATTTTGCATTAACCGGGTCAGATCTGGCATGGCCGTGGGGTGTCTGGACTGACAGTACCAGCCTTATGGTTTCCAGTACAACACCTGCGAACAAGGTGTTGGTATGGGATAGTTTCCCTACCAGCAACACGACAAATGATTGGGATTTTTCGTCAAACAGTGAAATGGGAACACCACGTTCTATAGTTTCAGATGGTTCAACCTTTCTTGCAGTTGCCGACCACAACCCCGACTCAAGCAGAAGTACTGCACAGGGAAGCTTTGCCTGGGCCAGTGATGGTACTGGCCTCCCGACATCAGCTTCCGATCACGCCTCGGATTGCTTTATGGAAGATGCTACTGATGCAAACTTTGCTTGGTTACAGGGAGATATTACCAAGAGTAGTGGGCTTTATATGATCGGCAGGACTCTCCATTATTGGTCCTTACTTCCCACAAGTGGTTGTGACTCTCCCGATGCTTCAATCAGTTCTTCAAGTTACAATTTTGAAGGCGGCGACGGATCTGACCTTGTTGCAGTTGATTCCGACGGTGATGGGACCGATGATATGTTATTTGTTTCATTAACAAACGGGAATAAGGTTGTCGGGTATTCAACAATGCCGACAAGCAGCAGTGATGTGCCTGATTTAGTACTGGGAAGCGCTGATATTAACACCAATACACTCGATGATTTTTATATTACGAACCCTGTACCGGCATGTGACGGGACAAACCTTTATGTATCGTCAGATTTTGACAGAAATCTTCATATATGGACTTCCTATCCTACATCCAGCGGACAGGCACCGGATGACACAATTACTCTATCTGACTATATTGATTTTGCACCGTGGGACAACGCGCTGAATGGCACAAACCTTGTGCTGGCAGGCCAGACAAAAGTCGCTGTGTGGACGACCCTTCCGACTGCTTCAACCGACGCGCCTACTTATACGTACACAAGTGGTTCAATCGGAAGTGCAACATTCAGTGAGATTAGAGGAGTTGCCCTGGATGATAACAATCTGTATATTGCCGACAAAAACAACGAAGAACTCTACATCTGGGATATCACCTCCGGGTTCCCTTCGGATACAACTGATCCGGATTTAACAATTACCTTCTCTTCTGCACCGACGCGATTAAGCAGCGACGGATTTTTTCTGGCCGTTACCTTTACCGAAGACCATTCAGCTGATATTTATCGGATAGATGACCTCTCCTCTGCAGTCCCGGCACCAATAGTTACCGTTGGAGGGTCCGGAACGTTTAACCTTCCCGAGCAAGTGATTATTTCAAACGGAGCAGTGATTGTGGCTGATACAAGTTTTGGTAGAGTGCTCATGTGGAGTTCCCTTCTGTCCGCTCTCGCCGGAAACAGTTACGATATTATATTAGGAGAAAACGATGCATCTGATACCACACCTGAGGTGGCAGTTGATAAACTGTTCTGGCCGGGAGCACTTGCCTATGATGGTGACTGGCTATGGGTTGGAGAATATAAATTTTCAGGGAGGATCGTTGGGTTTCAAGAACCTTAAGCATAAGTGGAAATTCTGTCATTCCCGCAGTCTGTTGAGCGGGAATCTAGTCCTTATGATTTATGGACTCCCGGTCCAACGGGAAAACAATATTGCTTGTTAACCTTTAAATTTAGGTGCCATCAAACTAACTTTTTCAGGAGAGAGATAAAATGTTTATAAGAATAGTGTGTATTGCTGTAATAAGCATATTTTGTTATACAGGCATTGGAATATCTGAGGAATTAAACAATAGTGATACTAACACCGTGGAGAATACCGCATTTGGTGAAATAGAAGATAACTTCTCGGTGACCCTTAACGGAGATTTATTAAGCGTGAGTGCGATAGACGTCCCTCTTGAGATCGTTATGAGGGAGGTAGTCAGGATAAGCGGTATCAATGTCTGGATGATGGGTGGTGATACAGAGAGAATTACCATAGAGTTTAATGATGTCCTACTACGTAACGGTGTGGAAAGAATACTCAAGGATAGAGATTACGGATTTTTCTACGATCAGAACCCGGATCAAAGTGGAAATCTTCAGATAGTAGGCCAGGAGCAAAATCCTCCTGACGATCCTATCGTCGATTCAAATATTGATCCGTCTCTTGCAGAAAAACCTGCAGGCCCTTATAGAAAATACAATAGAATCATACGTGTCAGCGGGCCCGGATTACCGAAGAGACATTTCAGTAAAGAAATGGTACTGGATTACATGATGTCTAACGTAGATATTTTGAGAAAACAGGAAGTTATGGATTTCCTGGGAAGTGTTGATATCGGCTGGTTTACCAATACAATGGCCAGGATAATCAGTACACACATTCCGAATGTTTCTCCGGAAGAGATAATAAATATACTTGAGATACTGAAAACATCAGGTGATCCGGGAGACAATTTTCTGGATGAAATTATCATGATATTTGAACTGCTTACCGAACCAGATGATGTGTGGAATAATACCTCTTAAGAAAGCAGGAAATACAGGACGTGTTCAGCGTCAAGGTTTTGAGTCCTTTTCCTGAGTTTCCTGCTTTCCTTAGCGGATAAAATATTATGCAAGATTTCAATTGGATAGTATTTTTGGTGGGTATTGCTCACCGACAACACCGATAAGATTTAACCCTTCAACTCCACTATTTCAGCTTCTATTGCAGTTCCATTTATATATAAAAAGGCAATTGAGATCGGGTATTTAAACCGTCTGGGCCCTGCACTTCCAGGGTTGAGAAAGAGGACACCGTTTTGCTCCTCGATTTTTGGAATGTGAGAATGACCGCTGATAACGACGTTAAACCCCGCTGCCACAGGATCCAGGTCGAGTGCATTCAAATCGTGCAGGGCATATAAATATACCTGGCCCACCTGTACAACATCAGTAAAAGGCAGGTTGTTACACCATTTACTACCATCAACATTTCCACGAACAGGATAAACCTTGGCTATCGCCTGAAGAGCCTCAAGCACTTCTGGATTCCCTATATCACCGGCGTGGACTATCAAATCCACATCGTTGAAAGATTTGACAACACTTTTCCTGATAAGGCCATGAGTGTCTGAAATTATTCCTATTTTATAATCATATGTATGTTTCATCTCATACTATTGTATGGGAACATTCCCAAATCGTTCGATAGGCTTATTTTTTTGGAGTGCAGTGACCGTGTCACTGCAAATTCTACATTTAGTTCTTTTTCTATCTGTTTTATAATGTCAAGGTCTTTCATGGTTTTAGCCTTTTTTTACCGCTCCCCGGACAAAAGGCGCCGAGGACAAGAAGTCGCGAAGAGCGCAAAGAAAGAAATACTTTTTTGAAAAGGATTTATAAAGATAACAACTTCAATGATACTAGCTTGTCATTCGTCAATATGCTTCGCTGTCATTTTACACTGTTGTATTTATGAAATGGGATAATAAACGATATGCTATTGGAGTCAAGAAAAAAGAGGAGTATAACAGCTAAAGAAAGTAATCACACTCCCGCCAAACGACACGTCGGGCAGGAAGATACGAAGGTATAGAGGATGTGGTTTGAAGCTTGATAAAATCAAATTCTGTGATCTTCACTATCATAAGTGATGGGGTTGTTATCCCATATCTTCGGTGTGTAAAAGAAGATTTGGATATAAGAGAGTTGGGGGCCATCCGGTAAGTTGTAAAATGCTAAACTGTAAACAGTAGATTTTTTCGATAATTAATGGTGCGATGTAATTAATTTTACGTGCATCTCTTTTGTGCTCAATGCGCAGAATGATAAGCGCTCTTTTTGCGACTGCTCTATCCGCTTAGTAGCTATTTCGGCACATTGTCAGTAATTTTTTTTGCTTTTAATCTTACTAGCCTGGCTGCAAATTTTTCCTGATGTTGCTTGAAATCATTGCAAATAGCATCAAGATTGTAATTAAACTTTTTAGCGTGTTCTTCTCGATAAGCACGTATCTCTTCTACGATTGGGTCTATCATACTTCATCTCCTAAAAATTCATCCGGAGAACATAATTCAGGGCAGATGTATCCATTGTTTTCGACTACTTGTCTAATCATCATTCTTGTGAATGGGTTATTGATATGTTTAAAGTTCCAGGTTACTATAATATCTATCCCATTAGCTGCTGCTACTGCTATATGCAATGCATCTTCGGGGCATTCTTCAGGAATTGCCTTGCCTATTAACAGGGCTTTCGCTAAATCCCTCGACTCATCGTCAATTTCTAATATTTTGAATGAGTTTATTGCTTCTAAACGAAGTGAGGATTGTTTTTTATCTCCTTTTGATGCTTCTTGTATAACAATATCGGAAATATAAATGTCATAGTTATCAATTATATTCCACATATCTTGTGTAGTTACTTGGTGTCCTGCCATTACAATATTCTTTGATGGCCTTGCAACCAAATAACTTATAACGCTTGTTTCTATATATACTTTTTGCTTCATGTTTTCAATGTTATTATTCTGTCATAACACATATATTTTCCTACTTCATAAGTGAATGGATACGTTTAACATCGAGTAGCGCCTTGTCTGTAGGGACAAGAGGGGTTATCTCTATATCCGTAAAAAATGGGAAGAGTGGCAGGTTTGTTACGAGTTGGTCAAGGTCTTCATTGGAATCGACTTCAATAATGGCGGCGGCGCCTCTGCCGCCGGCCAGTTTCCCACCGGCAAGGATCCTGCCTCTTTTTCTCATCCTGATAAAATATTCCCACTCCTTGACCACAAATCCCAGGAAGTCTTTTACCGGCATATCAGGTATTTTCTTAATTTGAACTTTTAATAAGAAGAGCATTTTAAAATAGACTCCTTTCATTTATTAACCGAGGGATGAAGGATGATCACCGCTTTGCGGCTGGGACGATGGACGACAATTTCGTCCCTCTTCTCTCATCTATCGTCTTTCACAATGTTCTATAACGCCAACCCACCATCCAGAGATAATACCTGACCGGTGACATAATTTGCATCGTCTGATAGCAAAAACTTCGCAACCTTTGCTACATCATCAGTTGTACCGAATCGTTTTAGGGCGGTCATGTCCGTCATCTTTTTCTTGTATTCTTCAGGAAGCTCTGATGTCATGTCTGTCTCTATAAAGCCGCAAGCAATGGCGTTCACATTAATTTTTGCCTTACCAACTTCCTTTGCAAGGGCCTTTGTGAAGCCGATCATTCCTGCTTTGGAGGCGGAGTAGTTGGTCTGGCCTGCCACACCGGCAATGCCGCTGACAGAGGTTATGTTGAGTATCTTTCCTCTCTTCTGCTTGATCATGGTCATGATGACGGCCTTGGAGAAGTTATACACACTCTTCAGATTTATATTGATCACATCATCCCAGTCATTCTCTTTCATCAGGGCAAGGAGTTTGTCTCTCGTTATTCCTGCATTGTTAACCAGATAATCTATCTGACCGAATTCACCCTTAACCTCTTTAATCATATCTTTAGCGCTTTCAAAATCCGATACATCTGCCTTTTTTGCCAGGGCCTTGACGCCGAGTGCTTCTATCTCCTTTACGAGCTCATTTGCAAGGTCATCACTCTTGCTATAGTTGAAGGCAACATTACATCCGCTTTTTGCCAGCTCAAGTACTATCGCTTTACCTATACCCCTTGTACCACCTGTTACTATTGCTGTTTTGTTACTCATAGTATCACCTCCGGGAAATTATTATTGATAAAAAAATTGTAACTATTCACCGCTCCCCGGACAGAAAACGCCGAGGACAAGAAGATGCAAAGGGCGCAAAGTTTAAAAGAAAAACTGATATAAACATTATTAAAACCCATTTTTTCTAGCATATATTCTTCTTCTCTACTTTTTTATGTTTCTCTCTGCGAACTTTGCGTCTTTGCGGTGAGTTTCTTTTCCAGCTTTGATCGCATCATTTTAGCAAATGTGTCGACCTCATATTCCAGGCCTTTTGTAATATCATTCTCTACTGCAAAGTTGACACATTTTTTCATTTCTATGAGAACACCAGTGTCTCTCTCTAACAGCACCTTTGCCATTTCTATAGCCTGACTTAAAACCTCCTTGTGGGGAACAACCTGATTGACTAAACCCCATTCCAATGCGGTTTTTGCACGGACCATCTTGCCAAGAAACAGCATCTCTTTTGCACGCGCATGACCAATCAGTCGAGGTAAACGTTGGGTTGTGCCCAGCGCTGGAATAATACCTAGTTCCGGTTTGGCCTCCGGTAGATTGAAAAATGCGAGTTCTGATGCAATACGCAGATCACATAACATTGCAAGTTCTATCCCTGCTCCTATAGCAATGCCATTGATTGCAGCAATAACCGGTTTCTGGCAATTTTCCATTTCAACAAGCATCTCGTAGGAACGATGGAAACGTTCGTAGTCTTTCTTTGCTACCAGATCTGAAATCAATGACCCAAATAACTCTTCGCGGTCTACACCGTCACAAAATACTCCTCTCAACTTACTGGCAATAATAATGGCGCCAACTTTCTCATCGTTTTCGTACTGGTCCATTTTTTCATATATGGCATCCAGTAGCCACGATCCCAAAGAGTTCCTATCAGGTTTGTTCAAGTAAATGATTCCGATTGTCTTACCATTATCAGACTCGATCTCCTCAAATTCCAGATGGTCATAACCGGAGTTGTCACCGCGATTCATTCGAATATCTTTCATAATCGTAATCCGAAAAAGTTGTAAATCTGCTTGCGGACAAGTTTGTCATTCTGAATGTAGCGAAGCGGAATGAAGAATCTCATGTTTCCATATTTATTTGATTTTCCAGAGCCACACTTACCAAATAGAGATTCTTCGGTCGTAACCTCCCTCAGAATGACATGTTTCTTTTCACCAGATAGATGTTTTTCTAAATCTTCAATCCTACTTCAAATCCTTCATGGATTGCTTCGAGTGCAGTCCTGACTTCTACACAATCTCCTATTTTATATAATTCATTAATCTTGCCGTTTAATTTGCTGGTAAGATCCTGATTGGATTTGTATCCTGCGGCGATGATAACCGTATCCGCATAAATCTTGGTATTTTTATTATCCTGTTCAAAAGTTACACAGACTTTATCCTTCTCTTTTTTTGTTTTAGCTTTAGTCGATATATTTTTTACTTTTATTCCGGTAATACTGTTAATGCCGGCATCCTGCACTTGTTTCATGATAACCCATCTGGTTGAGATGCCGAATTTTCCTCCAATTTTATTCTTCATTTCCAGAATAGTGATATTCCGTTTTCCCTTTGAAGTAAGTTCTATGGCTTCATCTCCATTAATAACTCTGTTCTTTAAAAGAAAGCAGGCAACTTCTGGTCCCATTGCCCCCATCTTTGCCGTGTGAAGAGCGATTTCGCAGCCGATAGTGCCTCCGCCTATGATTACGACCTCTTGTCCAATCTTTACCTTATTATCAAATACATCCTCAGCCACAACAACATTCTTTTCTTTAATACCAGGAATTTGAGGAATAAGAGGGCTTCCTCCTGTCGCTGCGATTACCACGTCCGGCTTTAAATCATTTATTGTTTTTGTATCTACTTTTTTGCAAAGCTCTATCTTTACTTTTAATTTCCTAATCTGGTTTTCCAGGAATGTGACAACATTTTCTATCTCTTCCCTTCCCGGCGGTATATAAGCATATCTTAATTGACCACCCAGCACATCTGCTTTCTCAAATAAATGTACGTCATGACCTCTTAATGCGGCAACTCTTGCTGCCTCCATACCTCCCGGTCCGCCGCCAATAATCATTACTTTTTTCTTTTTCTTCGCCTTCCTGATCTTAAATTCACTCTCTTTGCCCACTCTGACATTATATAAACAACTGACAGATTTGAAGCCCAGTAAAGAATCGAAACATCCCTGATTACAGGCGATACATTTCCTGATATCATCGAATTGTCTCTTCTTATATTTTTTTGGCAATTCCGGGTCTGCTATTAAGGGCCTTCCGATTGAAACAAGATCTGACCGGTTATTGTCTATAACTTCTTCCGCCAGGGTCAGGTCATTAATCCTCACTGATCCGATTACGGGTACGTTCACATTGTCTTTAATCTTCTCAGACAGAAAGATATAAGACATTCTTGGAATAGCCATAAGCATTATGGGAGTGCGGCTCTCATGCCAGCCGGGTGAAACATTGAACGCGTCCACACCTGCTTTTTCCAGTTCTCTTGCTATCTCAACACTTTCATCTATCTTGAGGCCATCTTCGACAAAATCGGCACCTGATAAACGGAAGATTAAAGGATATCTTTTTCCTACTTTTTTCTTTATGGCTTCAACTATCTCTTTCGCAAAATTTATCCTGTTTTTGAGACTGCCGCCATATCGGTCTTTTCTCTTGTTCGTTGCCTTTGAAAGAAACTGATTGATAAGATAGCCCATGCCGCCGTGTATCTCTACCGCATCAAACCCACCCTTCTTCACTCTTACTGTGGCAGCAACATAGCCATCTATTACCTTCTTTATTTCAGGTATGGTCAGCGCATGCGGTTTCTGTTTTATATTAACGTGTGACAGACTTGATGGTGATACAGGGTGAGTTTTCGAGAAAAATGAAGATGCGCTTCTGCCACCATGAAGTATTTGTGCTGCAACCTTAGTATCATATTTGTGGACCGTATCGGTGAATTTTTTTAATCCCGGTATATATTCATCCTTGTCCAGGCCAATTATGCTCTTCCATACCTTGCCGGTCATCTCCGGATAGCATCCACCTACTACAATTAACCCCACGCCGCCACGAGCCCGCTCTACATAGAAATCAATAAAACGCTTGTTTATAGAACCGTCCGAGGTAAAGCCAAGGTCCATTGCTGACATGGCCAACCGGTTCTTGATTTCTAAACTGCCGATTTTTATTGGTTCAAATAATTTACTCATATTTTTTTAGATTGAATCAGAGATTGTAGGGCCCGTTTCCCAAACGGGCCGTATAAACAAAGGCTGTTTGGGAAACAGCCCCTACATTTTTTTCAACAAATGACAATTCTAAACTTTCTTAACAATCAGGCAAGAGTTATTTCCGGATAAATCAAAAGAATTAATGAGTACTGTGTTTACCTCTTTTTCGCATTTTTTATTAACAATATTCAGATTGCATTCAGGATCCTTTTCTTCGCAATTAATGGTAGGAGGAACTAAACTATTCTTTATGGAAAGCAAAGCGGACGCAGTCTGTGCTGCTCCCGATGCACCGTAACTTTCCCCTAAGGTCGATTTAACAGTGTGAACAGGAACTTCCTCGCCTTTTCCCCCCAATAACTCCTTGATAGCCTTTGCTTCTATGAGGTCGGAAAACTTGTCTGAATTCCCATTTGCATTAATCAAATCGATGTCGTCCGGGGATATACCCGAGTCATCGATACATAATTTCATTGTGTTTCTTGCTTTCTCAACTCTTTTTTCAATATCACTATTTCTGCCGCCAGAAAAGAGACTTCCATAGCCGGAAATTTCACCATATATTTTTGCCCCTCGACTTACGGCGTGTTCGTGGTCTTCCATTACAAAAACATAACTGCCTTCACTCATAACGAAACCATTTCTTCTTTGGTCGAAAGGCATGCTGATCTCGTTTCCGGTACCATCAGATCCTGCCAGCATCTTTCTCATATAAAAGATCATATATAAATCTAATGAGATCTGCTCAACCCCACCGGCTATGATTACTTTTGCTTTTCCATTCTGTATAAGTTTAATAGCATTGCCAATCGCATCGGTACCTGATGTGAACCCGGAAGAGATGGTCCTGGCGAAGCTCTTCATCTTGAAGAAAACCGAGACGTAGTTTATGGAAGAGTTCAGGGCGACATCGTAGCTCTGCATTGGTGAAAGATTAGATGGGCCTTCCCTGATAATGTTGTGAAAGTAATCTGTAGTCTGTGAGAAATTTCCGAGGGAAGAACCGATTAGAATTCCGGTATCGTTTGCCAGTTCCTCATCTATTTCCAGGTTCGCATCATCTACTGCCAGTCTTGCACTGGAACCCAGGAATTTTGTTCCTTTATTAAGATATCTTAAACCTTTGCGCCCTAAGAATTCTTCCGGGTTTAAACCTTTAACCTCTGCGCCGTTTTTACATGCATACTTTGATAGATCAAGGCATTCCATTGGAGCAATAGCGGAATTGCCGGAAACAAGATTATCCCAGAAATCCTGATGTCCGATACCTAACGGAGATACAACTCCAATACCAGTAATTACGGCTTTTTTCTTCATCTATATTTTCTGCCACTAAGACACAAAGACACTGAAAAAACTTTTTAATAAGTGAGCTAAAGTGAACTAAAGTTTAAAGTGCCTAAAGTTGTAAAAACAGAAACTTATCCTTCCCATAATTTTAGTCACTTTAGTTCACTTTTAACTTTAACCTTTTTTCTGTACTATAATCTACTAAAAATATTCGTAACATTGTTTCCTCCAAAGGCAAAGGAGTTGTTTATAACACAGTTGATTTTTGCTTCGCGCCCTTCATTTGGCACGTAATCCAGGTCACACTCAGGATCGGGTGTCTCATAGTGTATGGTCGGTGGAATCGCATTATTTTTAATTGCCAGACAGCTAACGACAGATTCTATCGCACTTGCCGCACCCATTGTGTGGCCTATCATAGATTTTATAGAGCTAACGGGAATTCCCTTTGCCCGTTCCTTAAATACCGACTTTATGGCCATGGTCTCCATTCTGTCATTTAATGATGTTCCTGTTCCATGCGCATTGATGTAATCTACGTTTTCGTAGGAGATATTAGCCATGGAAAGTGCATTTGACATAGCTACTATTGCGCCTGCTCCTTCCGGGTGGGGGGCTGTCATGTGGTGCCCGTCGCAACTCATACCATAGCCTTTTAATTCAGCGTAAATTTCAGCGTTTCTTTTTGATGCGAAGTCCAGTGTCTCCAGCACCATTATTCCCGCGCCTTCTCCAATTACCAGACCTTTTCTCTCTTTGTCGAATGGTTGACACTTTTCAGGAGCCAGGGCCTTCAGATTATGGAAATGCGTAAACTCTGTTTGTGGGATAAGCTCACCACCACCGACCAGCATTACGTCAACTTTTCCTTCGTATAAAAGATCTAATGCCCAAGCGATGGCGTGGTTTCCTGAAGAGCATGCATTCAGTGATACCATGTTAGGGCCTTCAAATCCAAAATCCTCAGAGAGTAGTGTGGTGATAGAAGATGGTGGATATGTCAGGGCAACACCCATATCAAATCCGTTGGCCTTGTCATCGGGTGCGTTACGTAACAGGTATTCAAATGGGGGCAGTTCTCCGGCAAGGGTTCCGATTGCGATACCAAATCTCTCACTGTTGCATCCGGTAATATCACTCAGGCCACTATCTATCAACGCCTCTTTTGCAGCAGTGTATGTGTATTTGTGTATGGTGTTTGCCGCAGTTTCGTTTTCAAAAACAGTATCAATTTCGAAATCTTTCACCTCACATGCACGATGTGCTTTATATAGTGAAGTATCGAAAGACGTTAACGTTGCTGTACCGTCTTTGCCTTTCATGAGGGCATTCCACGCATTTGTAACACCAATACCATTGGCGATAACTAATCCTAAACCAGTGACAACAACTCTCGGCATACTTAATCCTTTGGAAAAAATCAGAAAATAGTGGGTTTTTCAGTGCCCAAAGTATCCGACCACATTTTACAAAAAGTAAATCCCCCTTATTCTCCCTTAACCAAAAGGGGAGTAAAGTCCTCGGCGCAGTTTGTCCGGGGAGGGGGGATTTATTCTTTGACTTCTTTTTTGAGAAACAATCTAAACAATAACCTACGTCTTACTATTTGCCATGTCCTGGCTTTTCTGGTTTTTCAGCGTTTCGTAGCGTTTCGTAGCGTTCCAGAGCTCTTTCATAATCTCCTGAAGCTTGCAGAACTCTCAGGTTTTCTAACAGATGTTTGTAAACCTCCTGCCAGTCAAGATTAACCCTGAAGGCAAACATTGCAGCGTTGAGATTATTCATCTCGTCTTTTGCCGCTCTGAATTTTTTTCTTATTACTTCTGTTGAATATATGTTGTTATAAACATACTCTATGCCATCAATAAATTCCTGAAGTGTGAGTTTAGACAAAACATACGTTAAATGATGCGACGTGTAATAAATCCAGTCTTCAGGAAAGTTTGTTCTGAACAGTCGGTTGTCACCATCAAGCCTCTTTTGTAATGGTGTATTGATGAATGGACACAATATGCCACAGGTCATTATGTCGATCTTTGCATCTAATATAAAATCAACAACATCTTTAAAGGTATCCGGAGTATCATTATCATTTCCAAAAACCATAGTTCCCCAGACCGCAAGGCCATGCTTCCTTATATTCTTTATTGCCTCTTTATATTTATCTATTGTTATACGAAGATTAACTCCCTTATTCATTGATTTTAATGCATCTTCATTTATGGATTCAATACCAATGAGCACTCCCACACATCCACTCTTTGCCATATAGTCCAGTGTTTCATCATCCTCATAAATGTTCAACGAAGTAAACCCGAACCAGTTCTGATAAATACCTCTATCAACCATCCCCTTAAAAAGGTCTCTGACCCTTTCATAAGATTTTTTGCTATGGCCATAAAAATTTTCATCTGTCAGGATAAGACCTCTATATTGCCCTTTTATTGCCTCCAACTCATTAAGGACATCATTGATGGGTCTTTCTCTGTACTTTCTTCCCTGGAACTGTGGAACTGAACAGAATTCACAACTGAACGGACAGCCTGCAGTTGTAATTATGCCGGAGTACCGGTATTTGTACTTGTCAGTCAAAAACTTTCTATCCGGTAAAAGGTCCTTATATGTTTCCATAGGAGTCAGGCCGCCATCATATGTCGGCTTAAGTTCATTTTTTTCAAAATCAGAAATTATCTGGTCCCATATCGGGACAGCTTCTCTTATTACCACAGAGTCTACGTATTTAGCCGCCTCTTCAGGATAGCTTGTCGCATGTACTCCTCCCATTATTACGGGTATTCCGTTCTTTTTGCATGCGGTGGCGATCTGATATGCTCTGTTTGCCTGATAACTTACGGACGTTATTCCAACCAGGGCAACATTCGTCTTATCAAAACAGACGTTTTCACCTTTTTCATCTACCGCCAGTTCCTGAGTTTCATCTATTATGTCTACTTCCCAGTTGTCAGGAGTTAATGCCTTCAAATATCCCAGATTTACGGGCATTTGATTTAGTACTGAAACATTTTCCTCACCTACGTTACCGATAGGATGGGGATTTATAAGAATTAGTTTTTTCATTTTTTTTCTCTTATGACTGAGATTTATCAGGTATTAATAATACATGTGCAACTGCGTATTCTTTACAATGTGATAACGAGACAGAAATTTCTCCGATGTTTTTCTCAGTTGCAAGTTCTTTCGCTCTACCATATAGATTTACATAAGGCTTTCCCAGTTCATCATTCAGCGTTTCTATATCAGTCCACTTCATCCTGTCTCTCAAACCTGTTCCAAACGCCTTGAGGACTGCTTCTTTTGAAGCAAAACGTACTGCATAATGCTGATAACAGTTCTTTCTGGATTGACAGTATTCTACCTCGTCAGAAGTATAAACTCTCTTTAAAAAGTTTTTGTGTGATCCAAAGACCTTTTCGATCCTGCTAATTTCAATAATATCTATGCCTGTATACATTTACAACCTTTTAATCTAAGAAATTTATAATTAAAAACTAAAAAAATCAAGTACTTTGTTGTACTGAAAGGATGGTATATTCAGAAAAAATGAATAAGGCGGGAATGATTATGCATTTACTTTGCATAAGTATTTAGTTTCTCATACTATCAGTCAGTTCAAGTATAATTTTAGTAGAAAATTCTAATGGTTGTATTTGTTGTTGTCAACCATAATTTCAATTTGAATAAGACCTTATGGAGTTAACAAAAAAGAACCTAAATAAAAATATATTTAGATTGGCACTTCCTGTCGCGTTGGAAAACGTCTTACACATGGCCGTTTTCATAGTAGATATCATCATGGTAGGTAGGCTAGGTACCGTTCCTGTTGCGGCAGTCGGGTTGGCAGGTGCATTAGGCTTTATTACTGCAATGATATTTACTGCCCTTAATGTCGGAACCACGGCACTTGTTGCAAGAAATTTTGGCGCCAAACAAAAAAATGAAGCCAGGAAAGTAGCGGGACAGTCTCTATTAATTACACTCTTTTTCGGTTTAACTTTCATCCCATTCATCTTTTACTTTGCTGATAATATTCTTGTCTTAATGAGCGCTGATGAAAATGTGGTTTTATTAGGGTCACAATATCTCAAAATAGTACTGAGTTTTTTTATTTTCCGGTTGATTATCCTGACTGGGTCCTCAATCTTCAGGGGAGCCGGAGATACAAGAACTCCCATGCTAATTACACTGGTAATGAATTGTGTAAACATATTATTGAACTGGCTTCTCATATTCGGTATATGGATTTTTCCTCGTATGGAGGTAGCCGGGGCTGCATGGGCGACATCAATCGCTTATACAATAGGTGCGTCCCTGATTTTTTACCGACTTCTGAGCCGGAAAAGTATTTTAACAATACGATTTAAACACATTATTGACGTAAACATATCTATCATTAAAAGAATACTGAGGATTTCACTTCCTGCAACATTAGACGCTTCTTTAACCCAGATGGGTTATCTCTTTTTTATTAAGATAGTTGCCATGCTTGGTACCGTTTCACTTGCTGCGCACCAGATTGCTATCAGGATAGAGGCCCTTTCATTTATGCCAGGTTTTGCATTAGGAGTGGCAACTACTACAATTGTAGGACAAAGTCTTGGTGCGAATAAACCCGATCTGGCAAGGTTGAGCATGAGGAAGAATTGCCAGATTGCACTGGCATTGATGGGATTCTTCGCATTTATATTCCTTGCATTTGCTAAGCCAATGGCAAGCATTTTTCATCCGGAGCAGGATGTTCTGGCTCTCAGCGCTTATTGTGTAATGATTGCTGCGATAGAACAACCGGCACTGGCAATTTATATAGTATATGCCGGAGGTCTACGTGGAGCAGGAGACACTTTAAGTCCCATGATTGTTACGATAGTGGGAACATTGTGCATTCACTTGCCGGTTGCTTATGTCTTCGGAATTGTGCTAGAATGGGGGCTTGCCGGAATCTGGTTCGGTGCGGCGCTTGATTGGATAATACGTGCTATTGCCGTATACATTCTCTTCAGAAAAGGAAGGTGGAAAACAATAAAGATATGAAGATAACTTTTCTTGGTACAGGAACATCATACGGTGTGCCTATGGTCGGCTGTGAATGTCGTGTCTGTACATCCGACAATCCAAAAAACTCAAGAACACGTTCTTCGATTATTATATCGGATGGAGAATATAATATACTTATAGATGCGGCAACTGAATTACGTATTCAGTGCTTGAAAAACAGTGTTAAAAGGTTAGATGCTGTGTTGTTAACACATTCTCATGCAGATCATGTTTTGGGATTTGATGACCTGAGACACTTTAATAGAATACAGAAAACCAATATTCCGGTATATGGATCTGCGGAGACAGTAAATAGTATATACAGAATGTTCTCATATGCATTCAGGGAAGTATCTTCAAACGGCAGCAAACCAAAAGTTACTCTCATACCAATTGACGGGACAATTAATCTTTCCGGAAAGGAAATAATCCCTGTAGACGTAATGCACGGGCAGGAAAAAGTCACAGCATATAGATTTGATAAATTTGCTTATGTAACGGATGTAAGTCAAATTCCTCAGGATTCTGTAGAAAAGCTTATGGGACTTGATATTCTCATTATTGCCGCTCTTAGAAACAGACCTCACGAAAAACACCTTAGTATTGAACAAGCCATAAGCGTAGTATCAAAGTTAAAGCCGAAACAAACATTTTTTACGCATATAGCACATGACATAGAGCACGAAGAGACAGATAAAACTTTGCCGGCAGGAATTAAACTGGCATATGACGGGTTGTCCGTAGAGGTGTAAATTTGTTTTGGAGTGTTATGCTCTAACCCATTATAAAAATGATAGTTATAAAGATATTGACAAAATAATAGCCTTTTGATAGTATCAAACAGGAACAAATCGACACAAGAAAATGTAAGAATAATCAATGTGTAAAAGTCCGTTAAATACTTGATAGGAGAGACGCAAATGTATAAGAAGATTATTATCGCCGTAATGTGTGTCGCTGCAATTTCAGTCTTGACCACCGGTTGTCAGATGACTGGAACACAGAAAGGAACCGCTGCCGGAGCAGGTCTTGGAGCTGCCCTTGGAGCAGGCATTGGTGAACTGGCCGGTAATGCAGGCATGGGCGCGGCAATAGGTGCAGGCGTAGGTGCCGTGGGTGGAGGACTGACCGGTGACCATATGGACAATAAAAGAGAGGCGGCTGAAAAAGCGGATTTGCAGAGGCAGCTTGAACTGGAAAGACAATCAGGATCCTCTCAGGGACAAAATAAGATTGATGCACATTATGAGTATGTAAAAAAGAGAAAGTGGGTAGATACATCAAAAAATGAGAGAGTCTGGGTAGAAGAGCGTGTCGACGGTGATCGAAGGATTGAGGGACACTATGAAGACAGAAATGTACCTTCCGGACACTGGGATGAATACGAAGAAAAGATATGGATCCCCGAACATTTCGAATAGAAAATTAATATTTTATGTTATTATTTGCTAATCCCATCTTTCACCTCAAAAGGGTAAAGGTGGGATTAGAAATATATATTTTGTTTTATAGACACATTTTATACCTGTTTAATATCTTGGCATGCAGTCCTACCATTAGCCTGGCTGTCTAAGCAGTTTTACTGCAACAAACTTGTCCGCCACTCCGAACTATAAACAACAAATCGAAAAGAATTTAGCATTTCCATGCATCAGGGGATAATCCCTCATTTCTGATTACTTTTTAACTGGCAATATTACCGGTTTTGTGAAAAAATATTAAGGCATAGCCTGGCTGAGCCAGAATACAGAAGGAATTCATCTCATTTCGGTCATTACTCAACCAGGTTGGGTATGATATTGTTAATAATTTTCAAGGAAAGATGTAATGTCGGCTGATGAAATAGTAGACAATAAAGGCAAGGTTTCTTATAAAAGCCAGATAGAGCAGAAGCTGGAAAAGGCACGGTTCAGGTATAATATCTTCAGATGTGAAAGGATATTTTTAACCGTTTTGACAATCGGGTTGACTGTAGCTCTTATTACCTTAGTTGCCCGGAAATTTGTCAATCTACCACCATATACTTTTACCGTTCTAATCTCTTTGTTCTCAATCTATTTCCTTGCAAATCTGGTTATTGCATTTTCCCGGTGGATGGGGAAATCTGATGCGGCAAGTATGCTGGACAAGAAGATGGGTTTTAAAGAACGTCTTGTTACTGGTCTGGAATATGCCGAACAGAATGAAAATAATAAATTTCTTGGCCTGCTTGTTGATGAAATTAATAGTAAACTTGATGATAAAAGTATAAAAAAGTCCATCCCACATAAATTTCCGAGGTCTACAAAGTATTTAATAGCGGTATTAATATTACTCCTGATTTTCTTATTCTTGCCTTATGAGTATCCTCTAGAACCTGATCAAATGGTTACAGATGCAAAAAAATCGGTTATTGAAACAACGGAAGAAAGTGACACTGTTGTTGAGCAAGAAGATACAATAAAGCAGGAAGAAAAGGCGGAAGAAACTCTGCAAGAAGAAGGTGAAAAACTTGCGGAAACGAAGAGTGAGAAACCTGAAAATGACCAGGAGAAAAAAGCGGAAGCACAATTATCGACATCTGCAGAAAAAGAACAACAGAAACAAAAAACGGAAAATTCTCTACAAGGGAAAATATCAGATTTATTAAGTAGCATTAATTCTAAATTGGATCAACTCGAAGGCAAGCCAAAGTCGAAAGATAAAGTTGAGAGTCAAAAATCTGAACTTTCTGATCAAAAAAAACAGGAAAGTGGGCAAACAGAAGAGAAGCCTGGTCAGGCATCTGGAGTAGAAAAGGAAAAGTCGAAAGATAAAAAAGAGAAAGATGCAGACTCATCAGTTACTAAAGCAAAGCCTGATTCAACTGATAGGGAAGAGCAGGAGAATAAAGAAAAGGAAGACAAATCAGAACAGTTAGACAGTGAGGACAAGAAGCAGAAGGAAGAAGAAAAAAAGGAAGAAGCGGATAAACCCGAATCTGATGAAAAAACTCCTGAAGAGAAGAAAGAGGAGAAGGAAAAAGAGAAAGAAAAGGAACTTAAGCTGCCCAAGTCGAAACTGCTGCAAAAACTCATGAAACTCTTCATGCCACCACAAAACGATAATATGCCTTCGCCAAGTATTCCAATGGATGGGGAGGCTCAAGATCCGGCAGACTCTTCAAATAGCGAATCAAGTGAAAGTGAACAGAAAGATTCTTCCGCTTCAGAAAGCTCTTCATCATCATCTCAGCAGGAGCAAAAACAGGGAGAATCAGGAGAGGAATCGTCTCAATCTGGTGAATCTGAACCTGCTCCTTCCGGATCAGAAGAAAAGGATACCTCAGAATCTCAAGAAGATGATTCTAATCAGGATAATAGTGATGAATCTGCACAAGGACAGCAACAAGAGGGAGATACTTCTGGTACCGGGAACTCAGAAAACAAGCCGATGGATGGTGCTGAACAAGAACCTCAAGAAGGTCAGGGTGGTCAAAGTGACTCACAAAATACAAGTGGGTCTGAGGCTGGATCCGACACAGATAGTAAAACCGGTACAGGAAGTGACGATACTAAAGCTGGAAAGGATCAAAAGGAGCAAGAGACAGATTCTTCAGATGTAGGACAAGGTGGAAATACGGAAAAGACAGAGAAACAAGGCACAGATGACGCAAAAGGATCTGGAGAAGAATCTTCGTCTTCTGGAAAAGACAAAGAACAGAAGTCTGATACTCAACAACAAGATTCCGGTAGGGATAATAAGGATACATTAGCACAAGGACAACAAAAAGAGTCTTCTGAAACGGAGAAAAATGATAATAAGTCAACAAGTGGTGGACAGGCAAACCAGGAAGACCAAGGTGGGCAGGGAGATTCTAAAGAGACTGGGGCTGAGGTAGCATCTGGAAAAGATACAGAATCCGGAGCAGGAGGAGAGAGCTCTGAAACAAGTCAGAGTCAAAATGAGCAAGAGACAGGTTCTTCAGATTTAGAACAGGGTAAACAATCAGAAAAACCTGATACACAAACTGCAAGTAGTGGAAAAGGGACTGAAGGTCAATCAGCGTCTTCTGGTTCAGAGGATATGCAAGAAACCGGTCAACAAGAGACTGGAGCTTCTGGACTTGCGTCCGGCCAGGAGAAAGAGTCAGGATCTGGATCAGACGGTACCGAACAAGATACACAAAAGGGTGAGGAAGGTCAGGGAGAAGCTCAAGAGACTGGAGGCGCTGAACTTGCGTCTGGTCAGGAGAAAGAGTCAGGAGCTGGATCAGAAGACACCGAACAAGAGACACAAAAGGGTGAGGAAGGCCAGGGAGGAACTCAAGAGACTGGAGGTGCTGAACTTGCGTCCGGCCAGGAGAAAGAGTCAGGCGCTGGATCAGAAGGCACCGAACAAGAGACACAAAAGGGTGAGGAAGGTCAGGGAGGAACTCAAGAGACTGGAGGCACTGAACTTGCGGCTGGTCAGGAGAAAGAGTCAGGATCTGGATCAGACGGTACCGAACAAGATACACAAAAGGGTGAGGAAGGTCAGGGAGAAGCTCAAGAGACTGGAGGTGCTGAACTTGCGTCTGGTCAGGAGAAAGAGTCAGGAGCTGGATCAGAAGACACCGAACAAGAGACACAAAAGGGTGAGGAAGACCAGGGAGGAACTCAAGAGACTGGAGGTGCTGAACTTGCGTCTGGTCAGGAGAAAGAGTCAGGAGCTGGATCAGAAGGTACCGAACAAGAGACACAAAAGGGTGAGGAAGGTCAGGGAGGAACTCAAGAGACTGGAGGCGCTGAACTTGCGTCCGGCCAGGATAAAGAGTCAGGTGCTGGATCAGAAGGCACCGAACAAGAGACACAAAAGGGTGAGGAAGGCCAGGGAGGAACTCAAGAGACTGGAGGTACTGAACTTGCGTCCGGCCAGGATAAAGAGTCAGGTGCTGGATCAGAAGGCACTGAACAAGAGACACAAAATGGTGAGGACGGCCAGGGGGAAACTCAAGAGACTGGAGGTGCTGAACTTGCGTCCGGCCAGGATAAAGAGTCAGGTGCTGGATCAGAAGGTACCGAACAAGAGACGCAAAAAGGTGAGGAAGGTCAGGGAGAAACTCAAGAAGCTGGAGGTGCTGAACTTGCGTCTGGTCAGGATAAAGAGTCAGGAGCTGGATCAGAAGGCACTGAACAAGAGACACAAAAGGGCGAGGATGGCCAGGGAGAAATTCAAGAAACAGGGGGTGATGAACTTGCGTCCGGTCAGGACAAAGAACCAGGTACTGGATCGAAAGAGTCCGTACAAACAACTCAAAAGAGTGATGAATTACCGGGAGAAACTCAGGAAACAGGAGATCCTGAACTTGCGTCTGGCCAGGATAAAGAATCAGGAGCTGGATCAGAAAGTTCTGGACAAGCTGAAGACAGCCCAGGTAGTGAAGGAGATAAGAAAAGTGCTGAGGGTGCTATGGTTGCAGAAGGTGAAGGTGGAGAAGCAGGTACAGAACCAGGAGACTCAAAGACTGCTCAGCAGCAGCAAGGTTCAGAGGGCCCCGACGGTAGTGGTAATGGCCCCGGTGACAAAGCCTCTTCGCAAATGGCCGGAAAAAGTGGGAATATGGGACAAGGTAGTTCTGCTGAAGGTGTCGGGGATTCCATGCAAAACCAATCATCACAAAATCAGGGCAATAGTGAAGGTGGTAAAGGAGGAACACAAAGCAGTTCTGATTTAAAAAATAAAATTGCAAGCCAAATGGCTGATTTATCCGGTCAGATTTCAGCCTTAGAGAAGGAAATGGGACTTGATACCGGTGACAGCATGGAGGATGGTAATAGTCAGAAAGAGCAGAATAATTCGCAACAGGAAGGATTTAAGAAGAAGAGGAAAGAACTAACACGCGAGGATAAAACAGGTACTGATGAAAAAGTTTCTCCTGCTGGAGATAAACCCGGAGAAAAGTTATATTCTGAAAAACCGGAGAAAATTGAGTTACCTGAAAATGCAGAAGACATGAGTATGAAATTAGAGGGAACAAAAGATGAACTCGGGACATTGAGAGAAACGGTATCTACCGGTAAGGGAAAGCCTTCTAGAAAAAGAAGGAAGCTTCCCACAGTAGGTTATGATGATACCGTAAAAGTTAGTAAAGAGCAGGAGGAAGATGACGCAATAAGAAAGACGTCAATACCATTAGAATATGAGGATATTATCAAGAAGATTCATACTGATAAGGAGTAAAAAGTGCCAAATACACACAGGAGTGAAGAAGTAAGTGATATAAAAAAAGAGATAGAAAGATTCAAAAAAGACTTTGATAGTATAACTGAAGAACTTGGTAAGGTGATAGTAGGAAACCGGGACATTGTAGAGCAGCTCTTAATAGCTTTTTTTGCAAATGGGCATGTCCTTCTTGAAGGCGTTCCCGGTCTGGGAAAAACTCTTCTTGTTAAGTCTTTAAGCAAAGTACTTGGGTTTGATTTTAAGAGAATACAGTTTACTCCTGATTTGATGCCTGCTGACATAACGGGGACACAGATCGTTGTAGAAAGGGGTGACGGTAGAAAGGAATTTGAATTTAGACCGGGCCCTCTATTTACTAATATGTTGCTTGCAGATGAAATTAACCGTGCAACACCAAAAACACAATCAGCCATGCTGGAAGCTATGGAGGAACGGCAGGTAACGGTTGCAGGAAAGACACACGGATTGAGAGAGCCATTCTTTGTTATGGCTACTCAGAATCCGATTGAAATGGAAGGGACTTACACTCTGCCTGAAGCGCAGATGGACAGGTTTTTCTTCAGATTGCACATAGCTTTTCCAAAGTTTGAAGAACTTAAGCAGATCCTGAGGCAAACAACTATCAATGAAAGCTATACTATCAAACCTGTCTTTGATCCTGACTCAGCAGTTCAAAGGGTTGCTGAGATGAGAAAACTGGTACGTGAAGTATTGGTTTCGTCAGAGATGGAAGACTATATTACCGGTATTATATTGGCAACTCATCCTGACAACAAAGACGCTCTTGATTCTGTTTCTGGTGGGGATAATATTTCGGACCTTGTAGGGCGATATGTTACATACGGGGCTGGACCACGTGGTGCACAGGCTGTGACTTTAGCAGCCAAGGCAAATGCTCTTTTAGATGGTAGACCTAATATATATGAGGGAGACGTAAAGAAGGTCGCCGTGTCAGCACTAAATCATAGGATGCTTTTGAACTTTGAGGCTGATGCAGATAATATTAAATCACAGCATATCATTGAGAAAATATTAGAGAAATTAGAGAAGTAGATCAAATTAAATCGTTTATAATCAAAATTTTATCCTAAAGCGGTATATTATCTAT
>Ga0257125_1001329_pt1 | contig 25520 bp, 21 predicted proteins | sample SI106_200metaG_FD_190183 | JGI IMG/M metagenome (GOLD analysis project Ga0257125, IMG submission 190183) | Marine microbial communities from Saanich Inlet, British Columbia, Canada - SI106_200 | ecosystem: Environmental > Aquatic > Marine > Inlet | place: Canada: British Columbia | collected... | reverse complement strand
ACCCTGTTCTGGTACATCTGTTCAAGCAGGCCGTCATGGAACTGACCGATCCAGGTGTTGGTATGACCGCCCGTATCCAGCTCTTCTACAAAGGGCAGATACTGGTAGGCAACATCCTTTGATACCATCATCTGGCGAATGGTATGCCGGGACAAGCGAACCGGATATGTTTCAATCACCTGTTGAAGATTGGCACGATCCTTTTCTGGAACTGCAATATGGGTGGCTTGCTCAAGCTGCCGGGTATCTTTAATGGAAATATATCCATGCCCCGGGAGAGCCTGCTCAAGGAGAGCCACGAGCATAAGGTGTGGAATTTCAACTTGATTCACCCTTATCTTTTCCATCTCCCCGTTAACAATAGAGGAAAAAATTTTTATAAAAAACCCTTCAGGGTTATTGGAATATCCTGTTTTTTCCAATAGATTGGAAAATTTTTGTACCCCGCTGCCATCTTTTGTGATATTGCAGAATTGTTTTCCTGCAAGTGTTTTCGTCCCATAGAGTTCAAGGAATTCAATTGTTGTCATTGTCAAAGCGGCAAGGCTGACATCTGCTTTTTTCCCTGAATGTTTGAACTCTATGTTAATTGAACGATCTTTACTTTCCATTACCCTATTTCCTTTAAACAAAAATTGTAATTGTTTAGCCCGTTAAAAGACTTTATCTCAAAGCCCTGTCTGATGGATATTTGCAGGAGGTTAAGCATTTAGCATCGAAACAAATATCCATCAGATAGGGCGGTTTCAAACATAAGAGCTGAATAGTTACCAACTATTTTCATTTTCACATCATCCAGAAACACCATCATCACTGGATATTTTTATGCATTATAATCACTTTTCCGCCTTGTACAAATAGGATATGGTTTCTTTTGAAAACCCATATCCCATAACGCTTCCCAATGTTTCATCTTCATTTTCCGGATCAATTTGTATGACCAGGTATTCTTTAGAAGATCTGGCATCATTCACCTTTTTCCAGGCATAGTTTCCTTTTTTCAAATATTGATATGCGATAAGTGATTCGGAAAAAATAGAGCCGGGCTGTTTGTTCAAATCATTTTCAAGAATAATATAACTCCTTGAAGGATCCAGGTTTTTCTTAATCCAGCCAAAACTTTTTTGAATTATTTTATGGTCTGAAAAATTTTTAAGCATCACTCTTCTTTAACCTTATTTTTAACGCACCACTCCATTTGAATTGGTCTTAATTCTATATATTTATCTGATTTTTTTTAAATTTAGCTGATCTTTATTTTGCGCATCAAATTTTAAGCAGCCGACAGTTTTGAGGATCTACGCTCATAAATACCTCATCACCCCGTCGGTATGGAGATCGTTTGACAAAATTAATCGCATGCAGCACAAGCTTGTTGTCAAGTTCTATAAAATAACTGACTTCTCCTCCCATATAACTTCTATCCTTTATCTTTCCAAAAAAACTATTCATACCCTGTTCCGGGACATGGTCGGCTCTGTGACCCAGGTTAATTTTTTGCGCCCGGATGACCATTTCCACCTTATCCCCTTTGTCAAATTTTCCTGCCGGAACGGCAAGGCAGGTGGTATTATCTTCCAGGGTGACACTCAAATAGTCGCCTTTCTTCTCCTTTACAATGGAATTAATGAAATTAGAATGCCCTAGGAAATCTGCAACAAAATGGTTGGCGGAATTGTTATAAACCTCTTCAGGATCACCTTCCTGCTGGATAAACCCGTCTTTCATGACAACGACTTTATCCGACATGGACAATGCTTCTCTCTGATCATGGGTAACAAAGATAGTGGTCACTCCCAAAGCCTGCTGTAGATTATCAATCTCTCTTCTCATATCTTCCCTTAAATTTTCATCAAGAGCGGATAAAGGCTCATCCATCAACAAAACATCCGGTTCTATAACAATGGCTCTGGCAAGGGCAATACGCTGCTGCTGGCCGCCGGATAACTGAGAGGGCATCCTGTCCCCGACTCCGGGAAGCCGGACTGTTTCCAGGGCTTTTTCAACCTTTTCTTTCATAATGGCTTTTGACGCACTCCTGTACTTGAGTCCAAATGCCACATTATCAAAAATGGTTTTATGGGGAAAAAGTGCATAGTTCTGAAAAATTATACCCAGGTTTCTCTTGTGAATGGGGGTATCATTTATCCTTACACCCTTGATAAAAATATCACCCCGGGTCGGCTCCTCCAAACCCGCAAGCATTCGCAAAAGTGTTGTTTTGCCACATCCTGACGGCCCCAGAAGAGTTACCAGAGACCCTTCCGGAATCTCAAGGTCCATCTTTTTAACGGCAACAACTTTTCCATACCGTTTTTCAATTCCTTTGAATTTTACAAATGCGGCATCTTTTTCTTGATTCAAAACATCTATCTCCCAAACGGTCAAAAGAAATTTTCAAAACCTGTCGGTCCGATGCTGACTGATTCGGACTGGGACAGGTCCTGAAAATTCTTGAGTGAAATTATTTTCCAGCCATTACCCTGTCCCATTTTTCTGCCCAGTCAAGCTGATGGCCATTCCAATAGACAGGATCTGCAAACTTGTACCCCTCTAGTTTGCCTGTAGGGTCATATGCCGGTAATTTTTTAATTTCATCCGGCATATCAACTTTTGTCGGGTCAAGACTTGACGGATAGCCCTGGCCGATGGCAACTGCTTTGGCAGCCTCAGGTTCAATCATAAAATTGAGTAGTTGTTGTGCTACATCAAGGTCTGTTCCCTTAAGGACATACATGTATTCCATCCAGGAATAAGTGCCGTTCGGTGCAAGATATCCAATTGGATGTCCTTCTTTCTGAAGCAGGCCAACTCTGCCTGACCAGGCAACCGTTGCATAAATATCGCCATTTCCCAGAAGACTCATCAGCTCGGAACCGGATGCCCAATATTTTTTAATCATTCCTCTTTGTTCTTTTAAAGCGGCCCAGACTGCTTTCTCGTCTGTGATATTGTTTGGGTCCTGTCCCGTATGAAGGGCTGCATACCACATATTGGTGATGTGATCTCCACCCCATGATCCCAGTTTTCCATCAAGGCTTTTGTCATATAATAAAGATGCGCCCAATTTTTCAGCTTTTTCCTTGGATATTTTATCTGTATTATAGGCAATACCGGTCTGACCTAAATCATAAGGCACGGCAGAAAGCGTTCCCTTGCTGATGGCTTTTAAGGTGTTCGTCATTTTGCTCATTACATTCTTGAGATTGGGTATTTTACTTTCATCCAGTTCAACACCAAACCCGAGATCCGTATAGCGGGCATAATCATAAACAGCGCTTAAATGGGCGATATTAAATTCTCCGCCGGGTGGATAAGAGGCTTTTACCTGTGTTAAAAAAGCTGCCATACCCGTAAAGGCGGCATCAATCACTTTAACTCCCGTGGCTTTGGTAAATGGATCAAATGCAAATTTTCTCAAGGCTTCAGAGGTTGAACCGCCCCAGGAATGACAGGTAATTGATTTTGCGGCAAATGCATTTTGAACAAGCCCGAAGGGTCCGCCCAAAAGCCCAAGTGCAGCACCTGAAACACCAACGAATTTTACAAAATCACGTCTTGAAATCTTGCCTTGCTGATAACTTTCATAAACATCATCAAACTTTTTTTTCAAATCTTTTCCCATTCTTTTTCTCCTTTTTCCTTAGAATTAAACTAAACAATATTATGCGCCATCTTGATGTTTAACTTTTGTTTATTTGCCGGGTCCTTTTGCAAACTTTCTTGAGATATATCCTGCAAGAAGCGGGGTTGAAACAGTAAGAACAATCATGACTGCACCCAATGCGTTTATCTCAGGACTGATTGAATTTCTTAACATACCGAATATTTTAACGGGAACGGTCTGGTTCTGGGCAGTTGCCCAGAAAAGGGTTGCAGTTACATCGTCAAAGGAAATGGTAAACGCAAAAAGCATACCGGCAAAAATAGCCGGTGCCAATAATGGAAATGTTATCTCCCTAAATGTTTGAAACGGGCTGGCACCGAGCGACAGCGCAGCTTCTTCGTATTCTTTTTTAATCCCCACAAGCCTTGCCTGTACAATCAGAAGGACATAGGGCAGTGTCAGGACCACATGACCAATCAGCAACAGGGCAAAACTCTTTGGCTGCTGTAGCCATCTGATAAATAACAGCAGGGCAACTCCCAGTATAACTTCAGGGATCATTATCGGGGCAAGCAGAAGTGTGTTAATAAAATCTTTGCCACGAAACTCATACCGTATAAAGGCCATGGCAGCAGGGACACCAATGGCCGTTGCAAATATTGCAGTAAAAGAGCCCAGGACCAGAGAGTTTTTAAACGCATCCAATATGGTTGAATTATGCGAGAGTTTTACAAACCATTTAAAACTGAATCCTTCCATGGGAAAAGAACCAAACTGCTGAGGGTTAAAAGCCAGGATAACAACAGCAACAATCGGGGCAAACATCCAGATATAAACCAGCAAAGTAAAAATTTTGATTAATGACCACCCTGAAATAATTTTTTTCATATCCGTCCCTAAAGCTTAGCTTGCATGATTATTCGTTGCTCAATGTCTTAAATATCTGGCTTATGCCCATATACCGGTTATAGGTATAAACAATGGTAGCCAGCAGTATCAGCAAAATAGCACTGATAGCAGAGCCAAACGGCCAGTCAAGGGTACCGATGACTCGTTTAAAAATAAGATTTGCAATCATTTCATTTCCCGGACCGCCAAGGATCATGGGCGGCAGATAGGTGCCGCAGGTTAAAACAAAAACAAGCAGACATCCTGCACTGACCCCGGGAAGGCTCAATGGCATTGTAACCTCTCTAAATGCCTGCCATTCCGTACATCCAAGACTTTTCGCAGCCTCGGCAAGACTTTTATCAATACCGTCAAGGCTGACATAAATATTTAAAATCATAAAAGGGAGAAGGTATTGTAAAAGCCCCATGATAACGGCACCTTCATTATACAGCATGGCTAAAGGTTCCTGTATAAAGCCGATTTTCATTAAGACATGGTTTATCAGCCCTGAGTCCCCAAGAATATTAATCCAGCTCAATGTCCGGATAATAAAGCTTATCCAGAAAGGCAGCATCACAATAATCATTAAAAATGGTTTGAATTTAGATTCGGTTTTGTAAAAAAAATAAGCCGGGATATATCCCATGATCAGACATAAAAAAACAGTTTCGAGCGCTACCCTGAGGGTTGTCAATAAAATTGAAGGATAAAAAAAATCTTCAAAAAATTTAGCATAATTGCCAAATTGAAAGGCAGGTATGTCTGCACCGCTTGGTGCTCGCAGCCAAAAACTATAAACAATCACAAAACAAACAGGGACCACCAGAAGGAAAAAGACAGCTGCCAAAGAGGGGGATAATAAAATCCAGGGTTTCCAAGATTTATTTTTCATTCAACCATCCTATAACTTATACTCGTTCAAATGATTCTCACTGCATAAAAAACTATACTTTATATATAATCATTTTATATATAATCTTTAGCAATCTTTGTACCAATGTCTTGGATAACTTCATAAGCAATTAAAATAAAAGAGTTTTTTATCAATAACGGGTCCAGGCAGAAAGAATTAAATCTAATTTGATTCATTAATAAATCGCTTGTATTCAGTTAACTATCTAAAATAATTGAATATACGATACGATTTAAAAATGGATCAAATTTAATTTTTTCTAAACCCTTAAAAGGAAGGCTTATTCACATATTTGATACAGGAATGGATCAAATTTATTTTTTTATGATAGCAAGCCCGTGCTTTTTAAATTTTCTTACCACGGACGGCTGGCTGATCCCCAAAAACCGGGCTGCCTCCCGGGTGGTAAGGCATTTTATGGCTGCCTGCATCAACACTTCATTTTCAACGGCCATAATTTTATCTGCCAGACTGCCGCCCTCTTTCATTGGCTGCAATTTTATTCCTGGGGGCCTGGTTTTGTTTAATGCTTTTATCAGATAATCATCCAGAGATCTTCTGTCGCACATAACAATGGCCTGTTTAATGATATTTATGAGTTCCCGGACATTCCCCGGAAAGTCATAGGCTTGAAGGCTGTCAAAGGCCTTGTAACCGATCCGTGCTCTGCGATTGTATTGTTTGTTATATTTTTTAAGGGTTATTCGAACCAGTTCAAGAATATCCTCGGGCCTATTTCTCAATGGGGGAATTGAAAGTGTAAAGGTATTAAGCCTGTGAAAAAGGTCCAGCCTGAATTTTTTATTGAATGTGCGGGTATCAAGGTCCTGGTTTGTGGCGGCAATAATCGAGCAGTCTATTTTTTTTGGAACGGTGCCGCCAATGGGCATAATTTCATGATCATCCAGGCATTTCAGAAGCTTGGCCTGTACACCAAGGGACATCTCTGCAATTTCATCAAGAAAAATTGTCCCCCCGGATGCCAATTCAAACAATCCAATCCTTCCCTTTTCACTGGCTCCGGTAAATGCTCCCTTTGTATATCCAAACAATTCAGCCTCTAGAAGGTTTTCAGGCAGGGCCGCACAATTGATCTGAATAAATGGTTTCTTACTCCCGCTACTGTGTTTATGAATAAATTTTGCAAGCAACCCCTTGCCTGTCCCTGATTCCCCCTGGATCAAGATATTGGAAGCTTTAATGGCAGATAGTTTTAAGGCCAGCTTTAGTGTCTGTTTCATTGAATCACTCTGGGCCACAATATTATTCTCTTTTAATTCAAGCAGGGTTAATTCGGTCAACTCATTTTTAATTTTTTCAGATTCCTGCCGTGCAAACGCAAGCTGTTTTCTCATACTTTCAATAAGAGAAATATCGCGTTCATTTACAACAACAAAAACAATATTATGGTGCTCATCAAAAACCGGGGTTCCTGTAACCAGCAGGGTGTATTCCGACCGCGGTGTCGTCTGAATTACACTGACCTGGCGTTTTGTTTCAAGGACTTCCTGGGTGGCTGACCTGTCGATCTGATGTTCTTTTACAAGGGTTCTAACATCTTTTCCTAATACCTCTGATGCCTTTACCCCGTTTAAGATTTCAGCCGCCCGATTAAGTTTTAAAATTATCCCCTGGGCGTCACAGATCATCAAACCGTCCGCCGACCTGTTAAAAATCGTCTGGAGATATGTCATGGTCGTCTGTGATGAATCATCTTTCATGGACAATTCTTCCATCAAAAAGGGTTATATCCACTCGTGTATCCGCGATCCCATCAGGATCAATCTTAAAGATATCCTGGTCAAGAACAATCATATCAGCAAGCTTGCCCTTTGAGATAGATCCCAATCGATCACCTGTTCCAGAGACAAGAGCCGGGGTGATCGTGTACCCCTTAACAGCCTCTTCAACACTGAGTGCCTGCTCCATGTACCACCCTTGTTCCGGGGTCTTATCCATTCTTTTTCTTGTAACAGCGGAATAAATTCCTGCCAGAGGATTGGGATCTGCCACTGGTGCATCTGAACTGAGCATCAAGGGGATACCCTTGTTTAAGATCGTCTTCAGGTTATAGGCATATTTTCCCCGGGGCCCTGCACAGGAATCAATCATGGAAATATCAAGGCTTAAATTGTTGGGCTGACAAGAGACTGCCATATTTTTCAATGCTGAAAGTTTTTCAAGATCTTGGGGCAAAACCATCTGAACATGGTCTATTCGATGGGGAATCCGGCATTGGGTTTGACCCTTGCTTTCAATGCGTTGAAACATTTCTATGACTTCTTTATTAGCCCGATCTCCTATGGCATGCACCATAACGCTTAATCCGGCCTGATCGGCTTTTAGGGCAGCCTTTTCAATCTGGGCCACCGGGGTTAAGGGCATCCCATATTCAGCATCCAGATATTTTTGGGTCATCCAGCCGGTTCTTGCGCCCATGCCACCATCGGAAAAAAATTTTAAATACCCTATTTTGAGCAAATCATCGCCAAACCCTGTACAAATACCCAGATCAATAGCCTGGTCTGTCATTTCACCGGGAAGTGCCACATGACACCGGATAGAAAGTTTATTCTCCTGCCAAAGAGTCTGCCAGGCTTTTAAGGCATCTGCTCCATCTAATCCGCCCATCAGCCGGATATCATGAATGGATGTCAGACCCAGTCTATGTGCATCCCCTATGGCCTTTTGCATATTTTCAAGCATTGCTTGATCTGAAAGCCTGGGTAAAACATTCCGGATCAGGTTTGGTGCAAGTTCTTTTAAGACACCTGTGGGATGACCCGATTCATTCTTTTCAATCACACCATCTTTGGGATCAGGGGTTTCAGGGCCAATGCCGGCAAGCTTTAAACCAAGAGAATTGGCAACGGCCAGATGGAGATCACACCGCCAGATACAGACAGGGTTATCAGGTGCTATTCGGTCCAGATCATGGCGATCCGGCATTTTATTTTCAGGCCAGTCAGACTCATTAAACCCCTGCCCCAATACCCAGTTTCCCCTGCCAAGGGTCAAGGCCTTCTTTGAGATAGCTTCTTCCATTCCTTTGAAGGAAAGAACTTTTGAAAAATCGATACTGTCATAATTCAATGCCCATTCATAAAAATGAAAATGGGTATCTGTAAATCCGGGTAACAAAAGCCGGTTATCAAGATCCTTCACCTGTGTGTGTTTTGATGCCAAGCCTAAAACATCCCGGTCAGCGCCTACACTTAAAATCCGGTTACCGGATATGGCAACGGCCCGGGCTACTGGATAATCATCATCCTGTGTTCTAATCGTGCCATTGTGTAAAATTAGTTCTACCTTAGCTTCCATTACATGATAAATCCTTGTTGAAAAGGGTCATCATCTTCAATGATAAAATGATGAGTACCCGTTAAATAAGCCATACCTTTAATCTGTACAATAAATCCATCCTCAGATCCAAAGGATTCTTTTTTTATGATCATTGCCTCAAAAGACGTCCCAAGAGGGCTGTAATTAATATATCTCTGATTCATTTTGATTTTTCCATAATGATGAAGAAGGGTTAGTTTCGCTGCAGTACCCGTTCCACAGGGGGAACGGTCTACATGGGATTCTCCATAAATAACCATGCCCCTGCCTGAGACACTTTTGTTATCATCTGTTGAATCATAAAATTCTGTTACATCAATGGTTCTAACATCCGGTCTGAAAGGGTGGGATACACTCAGTTGCTCATTGGCAGCGTCAATAATTTTCATGCCCAGATCCGTTAAAAATGCTTTGTTTTCCAAAACCGGTTCCATGGGGATCTGGGTTGAATCCACCATGGCAAAAAAACCGCCCGTACATACAAGATCCACCTTTATTGCTCCAAACCCCGGTACTTCAATCTGTTGGCCCGTATCATAAACAAAGGAGGGCACCATATTTATAGCCACAGCATCAATCTTATCTCCATGAAAGGATACCCGGGCCTCCATCGGCCCGGACGGGGTATCCACCAGCACAATATTTTCTCCCTGGGTAAGGGATAAAAAACCGGTTCTTGCCAGAGTTACGATAGCGCCAATGGTTGCATGTCCGCAAAGATAGGGATACCGCTTGGCATCCATGTAAATCAGCCCGAACTTTGCATTCTTAGTTACATTCTGGGTTACCACGGCCGCCAGAATTTCTTTTGAGCCCCTGGGTTCTTTTGTCAAAAGACACCGGATGTGGTCATAATGGGATTTGAACTCATCCAGCTTATCCATCATGGTTTTTCCTTTGATATGCCCCAGGCCATTAACAACCAGTCGTGTGGTTTCCCCTTCCGTATGGGAATCAATGGTTGTAACACATTTTTCAAAGCCTTTTGAAAATTTTGAAAAATCCTTAAAAAATTTCATTTAAAAAAATCCTTAAAAAAAATACAAACACTATTTTATCATCCATCTAAATATTTACATTAAAGCATTCCCTGTGAGTTTAAACCAACCAGTTTTCTAATACAAACACAAGATTTTTTATTCTTTAAAAAAATACCCTCCAAAGATATTTACATCTCAACTGCAACCTGAAATAATGGTCTTCTAAATAATAAAACTTAGGGAGTTCATCCATGTTCAACCATATTCTCAATGCAGCTTTAAGATTAAAGGGTCATGCCAATCATACCCCTGTAATGACCTCGGGCACTTTAAACAAAGCCGTGGGTGCCCAAATCTATTTAAAATGTGAAAACTTTCAAAAAATAGGTGCTTTCAAATTCAGGGGTGCCTTTAACAGCATTTCAAAACTGACAGCACTTGAAAAATCAAAGGGGGTCATCACCTATTCCTCGGGAAACCATGCCCAGGCTGTTGCACTTGTGGGAAAGATGCTCAAGGTTGAAACAACAATTGTCATGCCCAAAAATGCGCCGGCCACAAAACTTGCTGCAACAAAAGAATATGGTGCTATTGTGGTTGAATATGATCCCCAGGAAGGAAGCCGGGAAGATATTGCTTTAAAGATACAAAAAGAGCAGGGATTGACCATGATCCCGCCTTTTGACCATTTAGATGTCATTGCAGGTCAGGGAACGGCTGCACTGGAGCTGTTTGACCAGGCAGGTTCCCTGGACATGCTGTTAACCCCGTGCGGTGGTGGTGGCCTTTTAAGCGGCTGTGCCATTGCCGCAAAAGGCAAAAACTCAGACTGCTATGTCATAGGTGTAGAACCTGAGCTTGCAGATGATGCCTGCAAGTCATTTAAAACAAGGATCCTTCACACAGTTAAAAACCCCGATACAATTGCCGATGGCACAAGAACGGCCTCTCTTGGAAAAATCACTTTTCCTTTGATATTAGAATATGTCGACAATATGGTAAGTGTTTCGGAAAACGATATTATTAAAACCGTGCAGTTTTTATTTTTCCGAATGAAGCTTGTGGTTGAACCTTCGGGTGTTCTCGGACTTGCAGCCCTTTTAAGCAAAAAAGTTGTACCAAAAGGAAAGGTAGGAGTTATCTTAAGCGGCGGCAATATTGATGCCAAAACTATGACACTGATTCTAAAATAATGATTTGCAGCATAGAGGTAGCCTTGTACTAAAATCGAAAATGAACATATGCTCAAAATTCTTTCAAATTTGATAGCAGACTCTATTTAAAAAAAAGGACCTTAAATGAAAGTAACTGTTTGTGAATTGCCCAACACCTGGACAGAATCCGACACCTATTGGAATGGGCTGATCCATCATCTTGAAACTAAAAAATCCGATCTGCTCGTCCTGCCTGAAATGCCGTTTTTTAAATGGATCACAAAATCAAATGCTGTTGACCCACACCTTTGGCACAAGGCGGTAAAAGAACATGATAAATGGATTGACAGATTATACGAACTGCCAGTGGAGATGACCATTGCCTCAAGACCGGTGATAGAAAACAGCACGCATTTAAACAGAGGATTTATATTTACCCGGGAAAAAGGGTTTCTTGCCGTCCATGACAAATACTACCTGCCGGATGAACCCGGATATTATGAAGCCTCCTGGTATGATAGAGGTAAAGAAAATTTTGATATTATCCATATCAATGGAATCCGGATCGGATTTCTCATCTGCACTGAAATCTGGTTTACAAAAAGAGCCAGACAGTATTTAAACCAGGACATTGATATCCTTGTCTGCCCAAGAGCCACTCCAAATACAAAAGTGGATATATGGGTGACGGGGGGCAAAGCTGCTTCCATTGTATCCGGAGCATTTTGTCTTTCATCAAATTACAATGGCCCCAACACCCGGGAAGAAGATTTTGGCGGAACCGGCTGGATAATTGAGCCTGAACGCGGCGATGTGCTTGGAACAACTTCTTTGGATCAAAATTTTTTAACTCTTGATATTGATATTAATGAAGCCAGGAATGCAAAGAAAACCTATCCCCGCTATGTAGAAGAATAACTGTAATTATTCAGCTTTTATGCTTGAACCCGCCTAAGTCTGATGGATATTTGTTTCGATGCTAAACGCTTAACCTCCTGCCAATATCCATCAGACAGGGCTTTGGGGATAACTTTTTTTAACGGGCTGAACAATTACGAATAATTTATACTATGCTTAGCCATAGTCCATAGGTAATTGAGATAATAGTACATATGGATATCGCTGCTACGGCAAAATCAGGGTCTCCCCCAATCTCTTTTGCCATGATATAGGAAAGAGTTGCAGTGGGCGAAGAAAGAAGAATCAATCCCCCATCTGGACTGTTATCTCAGGTTTTATGCCATATTTTTTCATCCGATATTGAAGAGTAGATCGGGGGACATCTAAAAGGCGAGCCGCCCCGTTTTTACCCCCAATGATTCCCCTGCATTTAATCAGGGCTTGTTCAATGAAAATACGTTCGGATTCCGCCAAAGTTGGAATGGGAATATTCTTCTCAACATTAGTTTGTTCTTCGAATTCAATCATTTTTTCGATGTCATGAGAATTTATTAACCCTCCAGGTTTGAGAATTATCATTCGTTTTACAAAATTTTTCAATTCCCTGACATTTCCAGGCCAATGATATGCATTCAAAAGCTGAAGTGCCTGCTGTGCATATCGGGGAGCGGGTTGATGAATTTGATCAGATTCGTTGAGCGTTACCTGCTCAATTAATAGTGGAATATCTCCCACTCTTTCCCGTAAAGGAGGCACATGAATCTGAATGATATTAAGCCGATAATATAGATCATTTCTTAGCTTTCCTTCTTGAATGCTTTTTACAGGATCTCTATTTGTGGCTGCAATCAAACGAAAATCGACTTCTATGGGTCGGCTGTCACCCACTCGTTCAAAGCGGCTTTCCTGCAATACCTGCAATAATTTTACCTGCTGATTCTCAGGTAATTCCCCTACCTCGTCAAGAAAAATTGTTCCCATATCAGCCATTTCGAATCGACCCACACGCATGGAATCTGCACCGGTAAAAGCTCCTTTGGCATGACCGAATAATTCACTCTCAAACAGCGTAGGGGGAATAGCCGGACAATTGACTTTAACAAACATGTAATCTTTGCGGGGGCTGATATGATGTATGTACCGTGCTAAAAAATCTTTTCCCGTTCCTGTTTCTCCTGTAATAAAAACCGGAGCATCGATTTCGGCAACTCTTTTAACCACACGCATAACTTCAGTCATTTGGGGAGATGTATAACAGAAATCTTTTGATTTATAATCTTCAGAATCGCCGATTAAATACCGTTTTTCTCTTTCCAGGTTCTGTTTTTCATTTTTCAACCGATTATAGGCAACCAGATTATCAACAGCTATGGCCACCTGTTTAGATACTTCCGTGAGTAATTCTGATAATTCCGACAGGTTTTCCGGCGTCTTTTTAAATGAAAAATGAAGCGACCCAAAAACAATATTTCGCATAACCAGCGGAAATGCCAGGGTTGAAATCAAGCCTGCTTTAACCATTTGGCCGATGGAAAACATATCTTTATATTGTGATAGATCATCTATAATTACAGGTTGTCTGGACTGGATTGCCATTTTTGCAATTGTGCCCTTCAACAATGGCCGCCTGTCCAAACTTGAAATGCCTTTGGGATCAATCCCGGCTGCATTGGTAAAGTATTTCAGGGACTGGCCTTTTTTGTCATAAAGATTAATACTCAATCTGTCGCAGGGGAAATATTTTTTTACCACTGCCGCAAGTGCATTCAAAAACTCTTGATTAGATGTTTTGGAAATTACAGCATTTGTTATTTCTAAAAGCATCTGGTGACGGGTGGCAAGATTCCATTGCATGTGACCTCCATTTTAAAAATCATCTCAAACACCTTTTCAGGATAAGATAATTTAGACTAATTTTAGAAAAAATTCAAGCCCAATATTGGGCACTGTGCCAAATATTGGGCACCAAAAACCAATACCTGTTGATCTTTAAAATAAAAAAAACTATAAAAACAGAATGTTATAAAAAAACATTCGGATGGCATCATCTTTGCTATCTGTTATAATAAGATAATGTTCTTGATTCGTATTTGTTCGAAATTAAAAACTGTTAAACAAAGTTAGAATTCAGGAGTGATGTTGGAGAAAAGGCAATGAAGTTTGACCTTAAATATGGAGCCGGTATCAAGACAGTCCAAATTCCGGAAGAAGTTGATATCAAGCTTCTTCAACCAGAAACCATGCCGGTTCTGAAGTCACTTCCATTTGCTTTAGGTGATGCTTTGGAAAATCCATTGGGCTGCGATGCTTTGAGTAAACAGCTTAAACAAAAGGAACAATCCAGGATCGCCCTGGCAATTCCGGATGCAACTCTCGCCACTCCAGTAAAAAAACTTGTATCAATAGTTTTAGAGCATATATATCAATCCCTCCCTGATTTAAAACCTGGAGTTATAACCATTGTTATCGGTAGTGGACTTCACACACCGCCTGACATTGAAAAACAAAACGATCTCATTCCATATGATATCGTCCATGGGTGCAACATTGTCGTCCATGATGCAAACAAATTCATGGCAAAGGATTTTGGTACCACGAGCCGGGGAACACCCGTCAGAATCAACGCAGCTTTTGCAGAGGCGGATTTTAAAATTGTTATCGGCCAGATCGATCCTCATCAATTTGTCGGTTTTACAGGAGGATCAAAGGCAGCGGTAATAGGGTGTGCATCACCTGAAACCATCAAGCATAACCACAGCCTTATGTTCGAAAAAAATGCACGGGTAGGCATTCTTGACGGCAATCCAGTACGTGAAGACATTGATGAAGCCGGTCGTATGATTGGAATTGACTTTGCGGTGAATGTCATTTTGAATCCCGGTAAGAAGGTGGTTCGTGTATTGGCCGGCGAGCCGGAAGCAGTCCTTAAACAAGGTGCCAAAACCTGCGCAAAACTTTATGGGGTCAAAATCAAAACAAAATTTGACATTGTTGTCGCCTCCTGTGGCGGGACACCCAAAGACAGCATTCTTTATCAGGCACAAAAAGGACTTAACCTCTCATCTCATGCAGTTAAAAAGGGGGGAAAGATCTTATTGCTGGCTGCCTGTCAGTATGGAATCGGGGATGATGTCTATTTTGATTACGTGTGCCAGTTTGCAACCCCGGAAGAGGTATTGTGCGATTTTAAGAAATTTGAGTTTACCATGGGGGCTCATAAGGCATACCTTTTCGGGAGAACGCTTGTGGATTATGATGTTGCTGTTTTTTCCGATCTGGACCCTGCCATAATGGGCCAATGCCATTTAAGGGCTACTGATTCTTCAAGAATAATTAACGAATGGGTAGATGGTTTTAAGGGCATACCCAAGGTAGCTGTTATCCCTTATGCCAATACCACTTATTTTTATACAGCAGAATCATGATTCATGACTGCTTAAATTTTTAACAAATATATGTTAATTGACAAACATAATAACCAACAAAAGGAGTGTAAATTAGATGATTCAATTTTTGATCCACGAAGAGGCAGATAGCGTCGGTGTTGCCACTGTCGATATCAAAGCCGGAGAGACTGCAAAAGGGCTATACATGGATTCCCAGAATCCAGCAGAAGTTAAAGTTATAGAGGATATTTCACTGGGACACAAAATAGCCATGAATGACCTTAAAATTGATGATTCCGTCATCAAATACGGGTCTGATATCGGAAAAGTTGTTGCTGATATTAAAAAAGGCGGTCACGTTCACACCCAAAATTTGAAAACAAGGAGATGGTAATAATGAGCAACCCCAAAGTAATGGCCTGGAGACGAGAAAACGGACGCGTCGGCATTCGTAACCATGTCGTCATTCTGCCCCTGGACGATCTGAGCAATGCTGCCTCTGAAAACGTGGCACACAACATCAAAGGCTGTAAAGCCCTTCCCCATGCCTATGGACGTCTTCAGTTCGGCGAAGACCTGGAACTTTTTTTCAGAACCCTGATCGGCACAGGTGCCAACCCCAATGTGGCTGCTGTTGTCGTTATCGGCATTGAACCGGAATGGACCAACATCATTGTAGAAGGGATTGCCAAAACCGGCAAACCGGTTACCGGTTTTTCCATCGAGCGTCATGGTGATATCAAGACGGTTGAAATGGCGTCCTGGAAGGCCAAAGAATATGTCCACTGGGCAACCGAACTTCAAAAAGAAGAATGTGACCTAAGTGAAATCTGGGTTTCCACCAAATGTGGTGAATCTGATACCACATCCGGTCTTGCATCCAATCCTACTGTTGGAAATGCTTTTGAAAAACTGGTTGGCATGGGCGGAACCTGTTCATTTGGTGAAACCAGTGAGATTACTGGCGCTGAAGACGGCGTAGAAAAAAGAGCAGCCAATCCAGAAGCAGCTAAACAGTTTAAGTTTCTTTTTGACCGTTATGCAAAGATGATTGATGACAATAAAACAGATGACCTTTCCGGCAGCCAGCCCACCAAGGGTAATATTGCAGGCGGGCTAACCACCATCGAAGAAAAAGCATTCGGTAATGTCCAGAAAATCGGTAAAACCATCAATTATGAAGGCGCCCTTGATAAAGCAGTAGCTCCGACAGGTCCGGGGCTCTGGTACATGGATTCTTCAAGTGCAGCTGCAGAAGCGGTAACACTTTGGGCAGCAGCAGGGTTTGTTGCTCATTTCTTCCCCACAGGTCAGGGAAACATCATTGGTAACCCCATTGAACCGACCATAAAATTAACTGCGAATCCTCGTACAGCAGGTGATATGTCCGAACATATTGACTATGACTGTTCTGCGATTCTCAGAGGTGAAATGACACTTGATGAATCAGGTGACAACCTGATTGAAATGCTGGTTCGAACCTGCAATGGCCGCCATACTGCCCAGGAAGTGTTGGGTCATGAAGAATTTGTTTTAACCAAGTTGTATGAAAGTGCGTAACCATATTGGCCGGCTTGCTATGTACGCATCACTCTTCATTCCCAAAGGGTGATGCGGCGTACATGGAAATCGTAATTTTTTTTTATTGACCTTTGCAGGAATCAGGCTTGTATTCGATGTAGCAACACAGGAACTACAAGAGGGTTAAGCAAACCAAAATACACAAGGATAGTAAAAATGGAATACATTAAAAAAGCGACTCTTTCAGCTGAAGAGAACAGCAGTGAAGCTCGTAAGATAGTCGAAGGCATTCTTGCCGACATCCGTACCAATGGAGAGGATGCGGTTCGTGCGATTGCAAAAAAATTTGACAACTGGGATCAGGAATTCGTTCTTTCACCAGAGAAAAAAGCACGTCTTATTGACAGCGTTCCTGAAGATGTGAAGAAAGATATTCAATTTGCATACAAGCAGATTACCTCTTTTGCCCAAGCACAACGAGACAGTATTCAGGATTTTGATACTGTCACTCCGGCAGGTGTTCGTGCCGGACAACGGGTTGTTCCCATGGAGGTTGCAGGATGTTATATCCCGGGCGGACGTTTTGCACATACCTGTTCTGCCCTCATGAGCATTGCAACCGCCAAGGTTGCAGGTGTCCCCTTTGTTGTGGCAGCAACTCCCCCACGTGGAGAGGCCATTGATGCATCAGTATGCTATGCCATGGATCTATCCGGTGCTGACATCATTCTTGAAATGGGTGGCGTCCAGGCAATCGCATGCATGGCATATGGCATATTTACCGATAAACCGGCAAATATCATTGCAGGTCCGGGAAATGCGTTTGTCGCTGAAGCCAAAGCCATTCTTGCCGCTGAAGGTGCCTGCGGTATTGATCTTTTTGCAGGTCCCTCTGAAATCGCTGTTATTGCAGATGATAAAGCCGATCCGATGACGGTTACCATTGACCTGCTTTCCCAGGGCGAACATGGCACCAATTCACCGGTATGGCTCTTCACTGAATCTCGAGAACTCTGTGATAAAGTAATGGAACTTATGCCTAAACTCATCGCAGACATGCCGGATCCGGCAACCCCTTCCCAGTCATGGGAAGAATACGGAGAGATTATTCTTTGTGACAGCCCTGAAGAGGTGGTGAAAGTAAGCGACAAATATGCTCCTGAGCACCTTGAAGTGTTGGTTGATAATCCTGAGTGGTGGCTTGACAGCTTGAGTTCTTACGGTTCTCTTTTTATGGGCGAAGTCAGCACAGTTACCCATGGTGACAAGTGTTCCGGGCCAAATCACGTTTTGCCGACCAAAAAAGCTGCTCATTTCAGCGGCGGACTGAATGTACACAAGTATCTCAAGATACTGACTTACCAGGAACCTGTGGACAATAATGTAAGCAGCCTGATCAGTGAATATTCTTCCCGTCTTTCCCGAGTAGAAGGAATGGAAGGACATGCACGGGCCTGTGATTGGCGTCTGACCAAATACAACCCAGGTAAAAAATGGGATTTTAATGTATATCAGCACCCGGAATACTAGCGCTCTGCCAAATTGTTTATAACAGTCTGACCTCCAGTGCTAAGGCCAACGTCGTTACCTCATTTGTGACACGTGGATTTATTTTTCAGAACGGCCAGGACGAAAATCTGGACACAGGCAGTGACATGTCGAATACAATAAGTTTGATTGTTCCGGAAACCACCGGGGTGACATTACCCCCTGACTGGATTCCGGAACAACCTGATTGAAACGCAGGTTTGGGACTGTAAAGTGCACGCCCAATAAAAGAATTTAACAAATTAAAAAAAATAAAGGGATTAAGAGATGAGCAAACAAATAAATAAAAACTATTCAACCGGTGAACGTTTGACATTAATCGTTTTTGCCATTTCGGTGGCCCTTTATCTAATAAACATTTTACTGGGAAAGGCCTCAATTCAATGGGGCTGGGATGTTTTTTATCTTGGGAATATCAGTGAGTTCTTACTGCTCTTGTTTGCCTCAGTCGCTTTTGTTGCAGCTGCTTTACATCGAGAATCAAACACTGAGCAAAACAATAAATAATCACCATTATTATGGAGGAAAATCATGTCTGAAGAAAAACGTAATGACAATTCGACCAAAAGTGTTAACAAAATCGATCGTAGACGATTCATGGAACTGACAGCTAAATTTGGATTCACAGCTGCTGCCATTGCTATGACAACCGGTATTGTGGGCACACGTGAAGCCCACGCTGCCAAGGTCAGCAATGAGGAAAAAGAGAGAAAAAGTGCAGCAAAACACATTATGAATCTTGCCACAGGCTATATTCTTGGCGCCTCCAGAACCTATCCCATCATGCAACTGGATATGAAAGAAAATATTCAGAACTTTACCAACGGCAAGGTATATGTCAAGCTTGCTCCGGCAGGCCAGCTGGGTGCGGGAAGCGCCCTGGTTCAGAAGGTTCAGACTGGAACTATCCAGGCAGCACAACATTCCATTTCTAACTTTGCACCCTTTGCTCCAGCGGCCGACCTGATCAATATCCCGTACTGGTGCGGAGAAAACCAGAAGTTTGCAAACCTTGTGACTTCCCAGGCATGGAAAAATGAAATCAATCCCAAAATTGAAGCCAAAGGATTTAAAGCCCTCTGGTATGTGAACATTGACCCCAGGGTTGTTGCGCTTCGTAAAGGCATCGCAGGACCGATCAAAACCCCGGATCAGATGAAAGGGATTAAGTTTCGGGTACCTGGTTCCAAAATTCTTCAGCAGTTCTACAGATTGTTAGGTGCAAACCCGACTCCCATCGCATGGGGAGAAACAGCATCTGCTATCAAACAGGGTGTTGCAGATGCCCTTGATCCTTCTGTTGAAGCATTGCTGATCTTCGGTTTTAAAGATGTGCTTTCCAGTGTAACTTTCAACGGTGCTGTTCCGGATTCACAGGTTTATTCCTGCAACCTGAAATGGTTTAAGAGCCTGCCCCAGGATGTTCAGGACGGTATTGATTATGCCAGTGAAGTAACCATGAGACAGAACCATGCTAAAGTACCGGCTGCCCGGGCCTATGCCATGTCAGAACTGGCAAAGGTGGGCGTAGAATTCTATGTGCCGACAGCCAGCGAAAAAGAAGCCTGGGTCAAAGCAGCAGGTTCCCAGCTTCCTGCCTGGGACGGTATTAAAAAGGAACTCATCGGTTCATTGTCCAAATTTGACAAGCTTTATGAGGCTGCCAACACAAAAGGCGATTATTTTGTCGATGACGTAAAAGCCTAATAGAGCCAAATCAGGTTGATCTAGTGCCCGGCCGTAACATTCAATGGATTATTAATAAATTTGGATGCCGGCCTGGCACATTCAACCGGATTAAAGAAAAATTGACAAAGTGAATTATTGTTTTTTAGGAGGAAGTTGATGAGTATTAAAGAGTTTATTTCAGAGATGGACCGAAATGGTGAACGGTATTTAACCCTGCCGCTATACACCATGGTTGTCATAACGATTTTCATGGAGGTGTTCCGAAGGTTTTTTCTCTCCTATTCCTCTATCTGGTCTGAAGAGATTGCCCGTTATGCATTTATTTATATCACCTGGATCGGTGCCGCTGCTGCCGTCAGGGAACGGGCCCATATCAGAATCGATGTCATCCAGCCCTTTCTATCCAACAAATGGAAAATAATCGTGCATATTTTTGGCGATATCATCACCTTGATACTTGCCTTTATAGCCCTTTACTGGTCCATGGAACCGGTCTTGAACTCCATTCACTTCGGCTCGGTTACCCATGGGTTGAGGATCAGTCAAGCCTGGTTTCTCGCTGCAGTCCCCCTGGGATTTACAATGATCATATGGCGCTTGTTCCAGTCCATGAAGCGGGATTTCAGTGACCTGAAGAACGGACGGCCTATGTTTGAAGGCAACAAATTGTTTGATTAAGGAAAAAAGGATCTGAATATGTATGATCATCTTATGAAAACAGCTGAGCTATCTCTTGGCTGGGACTTTTACGGACCGCTGCTGGGAATGGTATTATTTATTCTTCTGGGCGTAAGAATCTGGGCTGTTATCGGCCTGGGTTCGGTCATCATGCTGATGACCACAGATGTTTTACCAGCAACTCTTTTAGGCGAGGCCCTTTTTGACGGTGTGGACTCCTTTGCCCTGATTGCGGTTCCCCTGTTTATTTTAACCGGTGATGTGCTGGTCAGAAGCGGTTTGTCCAACAAATTGCTGGACGTGGCTGAAGCCACCATGGGATGGCAGCGCGCCGGCCTTGGGACTTCAACAGTCCTTGGCTGCGGGTTCTTTGCCTGTATTTCCGGATCTGATGCAGCCGATGCCGCTGCCATTGGCAGGATTACCATAGATCGTCTGGTGGATAAAGGATATCCCAAGGCATATGCCTGCGCTCTTGTGGCTGCCGGCGCATGTACCGGGATATTGATTCCGCCCTCCATCTCATATATTATTATCGGCCTGGTCTTAGGCATTTCTGCTTCCACCTTGTTCCTGGCAGCAGCGATTCCGGGTGTGCTGGTATTAATGTCTGTAATGGTCACAAATTTTCTGGTCAACCGGGTAATGAAATACGAAGACTCCAGGGGACAGTTCGATGTGAAGCACTGGCTGAAAACTGTCTGGGACGGACGATATGCCCTCTTGATCCCCTTTATCATATTGGGCGGGATCTATTCAGGTATTTTCACCCCGACCGAATCCGCATCCGTGGCAGTCATTGCAACCTTAATCATTGGGTTTTACCAAAAAACGATCAACCTGTCAGATGTGCCTAAAATGCTGGAAACTTCGGCCAAGGTCAGTGGTGTCATCGTCCCCATCATTGCCATGTCACTGCCCTTTGCCCAGACACTGGCAGCCCTTGAAGTCCCCCAGTATTTTGTTTATGTCATGACCTCCATGACGGAAAACAGATATCTGATCATGCTCAGCATGATCGCCATCCTGATTATTGCAGGCTGTGTCATGGAAACCACTCCGAATATCGTTATACTGGCACCCATTTTAATGCCCCTGGCCCTGGAAATCGGCATGAATGATATTCATTTTTGCATCTTCATGGTCAGCGCTCTTGGTATCGGATTTATCACCCCGCCATTGGGATTGAATCTGTTCGTGGTCTCCGGTGTTTCCGGAGAACCGGTGATGGCCATTTCCCGACACGCCATCTATTTTGTTTTCACCATGCTGGCCGTTGTTATCTTGATCATGTCGGTACCGGCAATCGCATTGTGGTTGCTGTGATGGGGCAGTACCCCGTATGTTTTTTTAACCCTGCAGTCATTAAGGAAGGAACTTGTCAGACCGTTTATCTATCTGCAAAAATATAGAGATAGAAGGGTTAACATACTTTCGGCATGACAATTTAGACTTTAGAGGAGAGTAAGACCCATGAAAATAATTGATTCACTATTTGATATTAGCGGCCATGTCGCACTTGTTACCGGAGGAAGTTCTGGTATTGGAAGGGCTATTGCATTTTGTCTTGCCGAAGCCGGAGCATCTATTATCCATGTTGCCCTGCCATCTGAAGAAGATGCTTTAAAAGATGCGGTGGCAGATGTTGAAAATATCGGAGGAAAAGCAGCTTTCTTGACCTGTGATGTTTCCGATATGGATGGCCTGGCAACAATGGCTGAAAAGTCGGCTTCATTTTTTGGGGCGCCTGATATTCTGGTCAATGCAGCCGGTATCAACCTGCGCCAGTCATGGGAAGACATCAGTACTGAAAGCTGGGATAAACAAATTGAGATTAATTTGAAAGCACCCTTTTTCCTGGCCCGGCACCTGATTCCCGGAATGCAGGAAAAAGGATGGGGGAAAATTATCAATATTGCTTCGCTTCAGTCTGAACGTGCATTTCCCAACAGTGTGCCCTATGGCGCCTCCAAAGGGGGCGTCATGCAGCTCACACGTGCCATGGCCGAAGCCTGGTCAAAGGATGAGAGCGGAATTACCTGTAATGCCATCGGTCCCGGGTTTTTCAAAACCGGTCTGACCCAGGGGTTGTACAAGCAGGATGATGTGATAGATGCCCTGGCCCGGCAGACGATCATCGGTCGAAATGGAGAACTGGATGACTTAAAAGGGGTTTCCATCTTTTTAGCGTCACCAGCCTCTGATTATATTACCGGGCAGACCATTTACCTGGATGGGGGCTGGACAGCCAAATAAAACCCAACAGGTGACCACACTCACTGTTGTTTTAAACGGCAACAGGGTGTGTTAAATAGTCATTCAATCTGTCTGCAGCCTCCGGCCTTGCCCGAGGCTGCAGATTTTTATCAGAAGAGGATATTATGAAAGCATTAGTATACACAGACACCAATGAAATCATATACAGGGAAGAGCCGGATCCGGTTTTAGATTCCGGTGACGTGCTCTTAAAAATAGAAGCTACCGGTATCTGCGGTTCGGATATGCATGCGTATCACGGCCGTGACCCGCGGCGGGTTCCTCCGCTGATCCTGGGTCACGAAGTTGCAGGCACCATTGCATCGGGCTCCCAAAAAGGCCGCCGCGCTGTGATTAACCCATTAATTACCTGCGGTAGCTGTTCGTATTGTGACACAGGGTTTTCCAACCTTTGCGACAAAAGAGAATTGATTGGCATGCGGCTGGAAGGTGCCTATGCCGAATATGTTAAGATACCGTCCAGAAATCTTATCCTTCTCCCTGATACCCTGAGTTTCGTTCATGCCAGCCTTGCAGAGCCAACGGCTACTGCCCTTCATGCATTAAATCTGGCCAGAATCAAATCTTCCCGCCCGCTTGCCGAACTCAAGCTTATGGTCATCGGCGGCGGAGCCATCGGCATGCTGGTGGCCCTCCTGTTGAGAGGATATGGGTGTTTCGATATTCTTCTGGCTGAAACCAATGATCTGAGAGGAAAATCTGCGGCAGAGCACACCGGGTGCCGGATTTTCAATCCCATAAAAGATACGCCGGATCAAAACGACAGTTTTGACCTGGTAATCGATTGTGTCGGTGGCGGTAAAACCCGGGAGCTGGCCATGTCAGCTGTAAAAACGGGCGGGACACTCGTCCATATCGGGTTAATGGATTCACAGGACGGGCTGGATATTCGCAAACTGACATTGTTTGAAGTTACATTGATAGGCGTATACTGTTATACCGCTGCAGATGTAAGGGCTGCCGTCAAAGCGATTGATACAGGCCTTTTGGGAGATCTAAGCTGGGTTGAAACCCGCCCCCTTTCCCAGGGCGCCCAGGCATTTTCCGATCTGGATAAAGGGTTAACTGCCTCGGCAAAAATTGTCCTGGTGCCAGATTCGCAAACATAAACTGGACCCATGCAAATTCAGCTTATACCCCTAATAAAGATGTTTGAAATAATTGGAGAATGGATAAATATCTCATAGAAAAAAACCACGAGGCGGTTGTTGTCTATTTAACCTAAATATTGCATTTTTTTGTGTTGGATCCTATTCATAACAAAAACTCTTCCTTTGTCTGCCACCAGCCGATTGTAGTGCCGACTCTCTGGAATTCAATATTTTCTCTTACTTCAATTTCACGTATCCAGTCAGCAAGACCGGATGCATGATGGATGATCAAAGGCGTGCTGTGACTGGGTAAAATATCCAGAGTCAATTGGTACATACTGATGGTTTTATTGATTTCATGGGAAATTTGCTTATTATCCCAGGGAGTGGGATGGATAAAGCCGTGATTGGCTCCTTCTTCTTTCAGGTAGCCCAAATGGGCCGGGTATCTGGATTTTAATTTCCTTATGGCCTTAATGGCATCAAGATTTGTCTTTTTATCACTGCCTTTGTTAAGATTCTTTAAAATAGTATCATCAAAGGATTCAAATCCAATGGAAGACAATAAAATCCTGACATTCTTTTTTGTGGCAATTTCTAAAGCCTTTGTCAAATGTTTCAATCCCTTTATAAGATAATCCGCCCGCAGGGTCAGGTTGATCTGGGACAATTCAATGGCTGATTCTTCTGCCAGCTTAAAAATCTTTGAAAGTTTAGGAAGCGGGCTTTCATTAATCAGCTCAAAGGCTATTTTTCTGCCTTTAATATCCTCTGGTAAACATATTAATTGTTGTTTTAATGCCTTATCACTCACACCGCCTAAATACCCTTTATCCTTTGCTACATCACAAAAACTGCACCCTTTCTGATTAAGTGTGACAAAGGGCGGTTTCAATCCCTGTTTTTGTAATATCCCCTGTTTTTGTAATAACCAAGGATAGTCAATACAGATTTTTCTCTGGCGTGCGGCATGCTGGCATCCGATCTGCTGCAATACCTGGGCTGTTGTGATTTTCAAGGGCTTAAAAGCCTTGTTTTTTAAACCATAAAGGGTTTGCCAGTCAACGTCTGAAAGATAATTGTCATCCCAGGCAATGGAAGGAGTTTCACTGATCCTGCCATTAACATCCCGGCATAACACACCGTCAAATTTTGATATGTCTTTGTCAAAACCCGAGGATAAAATCGGGATAATCTGCTGGGCCGGGCCGTGGAGTGCAAAAGAAAAGCAATCCGATACTCCTTTAAAACGGTGGGGATAGGATTGCCACTCAAATTCTCCTTTATAATCCGGCCCTGCCTGGGGACCGGCAAGAATTGTGACAGCACCTTCTTGTTTTAAAACTCCGGCAAGATCAAACAGATCCGGTCTTCCTCCCAGGCTTGAAAAGCCCAAAAGTTTTTGCTGATCTCCAAAATAATGATTTAAAGCTGATTTTAAATCCCGTGGGTCATCCTCATTGGTCACCCCCACAACAATGGCCTTAAATGGTGTATGGGTGTTGATGATGGTGGCTGCCATCTGAGGGCCTAAAAGCCCATA
>Ga0257125_1001327_pt1 | contig 25556 bp, 25 predicted proteins | sample SI106_200metaG_FD_190183 | JGI IMG/M metagenome (GOLD analysis project Ga0257125, IMG submission 190183) | Marine microbial communities from Saanich Inlet, British Columbia, Canada - SI106_200 | ecosystem: Environmental > Aquatic > Marine > Inlet | place: Canada: British Columbia | collected... | reverse complement strand
GACGATTTTTTTGCTCGAGGACGTTTTCCAAAGGATCTCTCTAGATATTCTATTAAAGGTAAGATTGCTGTAGATAAAATATTAAGATATGAGAATCTCTTGGACGAACTTTCCGAGGTCTTTGGTGAACTTGGAATCCCATGGGAGGGATCGTTGGGGGTAAGAGCTAAAGGTGGATTTCGGAAGGACAGGAGGCCTTATACAGAGGTTCTGAGTGAGGAGCAAATTGAGATAATTGCAAAGGAGTTTGCAGATGAAATCAGAATAATGAAATATTAAGACAACAAACTCTCACTCAACGTACTACTATTTTTTTGAGTGTAGTTGTATAATGTTATCAACAGGCTGCTATATCCAATCGACATCCATTAAACAGGAACATCCGTCGTTTTCTCAACTGTCTCAAGTAAATACATAGGTGATTCTTTCGCGTTCGCTATATATCGGAAATTCAATATTACAGTTTCAGGTTTATTTGTAAAATGCAGGTCCACGTCACGGATTCTTGATAGGTTGATAATGTCTTGTGGGAATTTTGGTCTCCTATTTTCCTGGTTTTTTGAGCTTGAGTACATTTGTATTAGTTTAGGGGTTCTCGTGCGCGCGCTACAAACAGCTTCAACCTGGAATCCTTGGGAATAAACGCGACTAAGATCCTGGCCGTGCTAATAGCGGGATTTGTGGTACTGGAGTATCTTTCGGAACGGGAAATCATCTAACACTCAATAACTTCTTAATCCGTGAATATCCTGTGTAGTTGATATTCGATGAGTTTACTCTTTTACGCTTCGATGGGCCTAGTGGTTTTTTCCGCCTTGGTCGTAGTCTTCATAGGTTTTCTATACAAGAAAGGAGAGATCAACGAGATTCCTGGTGACCTGCAGTTCGCGAACCTGAAAAACATACCAGGGGAAGATTATGTGGATCTCAACGTGGTTAAAGTTGGAAAGACCAAGACTCTTTTCAGTTATAGTAATGTGGGGTCCATTAGGTGGGTTGATTTCTATCACCCAACGACCCAGGAACACCTTGAGAAAAGATCCATGGCAGTCAAGATGATAATTGTAATGTATGGAATCTTCGGAGCTATGAGTCTCGTAATGTGGTTCGTAGATCTCGCTGTTGGTTTGTATTTTATGCTGTTCATGATGGTTGCGGTTGCTCTTGTTACTGTCTTGAAGTTCATAGAAATAGTGGTACTAGGCAGAAGATAATCTAGAAACCCATTTCACAATCAAATACGCGCGCGCTCAACATGCTGGAAATCCGCCACTATGGTTGAAGCGAATAAACGCTGGTATTGGTTTCAATGTAATGAATATTTGACTCCAGAATACTTTTCGTTTAAGCAAGATCTTATTGGATATAGGGTTAAAAAAAGGAGAAATTGGGCTAATAGCCGTAAAAGTACAAGTATTGCATAGCTCCGGCTAACAACTCCAACTATGAGAATGTTGTTTGTCTTTCCTGGATTCTTTTTCCTGTTTAGGTACCATCTAAGTCCGCCCCCTAATAGACCGAAAAGGCAGGGCTGCAACATACCACAAGCTCGATACATTCGTATCTTGAAGTGGTGGTGCATAGCAAGTTGGTTGTGGGGTGTATGTTGGTTGAGGGGTGCTACTGCTCCAGGTTATGGGACTCCACAGTTTGGATAATAATTAACTTGATTTGCCATATGTTTTGTATTCACATTTGATCTTTCTAACAAAATTTGAGCTGATAAATCCAAGTGCCCATGCATTTCTATTTATTAGAGCCTGTTCTTGCAGTATCACCAAACTTTTCTTCATCATCACGTGTAGTCGTTTTATTGTTTTTTTGAGAGAAAAGTCTTAACATACGAGAAACCAATTGTTAACATGAATAAAAACCTCTTTTCAGCAGGCGTTGTTGGACTTTTAGTCGGTTTGTTTGTTTTTGAATACTTTATCGCTGGAATTCCAGTGGTGATGTCGTTATCAGCTGTGATGATTATCGCTGGATATCTTGATAAAAAAGATGCCCAACCGTTACCCGTTATTCAGATCCCTCACGCAGCCTCTTGTAGTAGTTGTGGTCAGCCTATTCATCCTGGCCATAAATTCTGTAATAACTGTGGCACAGCAATCGCGCCAGCATATAACGCTCCGTCCATGCAAGCTCAGACTCCTCAACCCACTGTAACGTTGGGAGGAAATGTGAGCACTCTGGGAAATGTTGGCCGCGCTTTCGCCAACTTGGCACTAGAAAGAAGCCCGCTGACCCAAGTTTCCAACACGGTATACGAAACACTTGATCCCGTTGGAATTCTTGGATCAATGAAACTAATCCTAGTCTCAGTAGCATTATTCATAGGGTTCTATGCCCTGTTTTGGGGTGGACAAGCATACTCCATCATCAACACCAATCTGGTTTACTTTGTCGCGTCATACAGTGTAGCAATCGTGTACCTGGTCATCATCTACCGGAGCGACAAATATGAGAAAGAACCATTCAAGTTCGTATTATTCGTCTTCGTCTGGGGTGTATTCTGTGGTGTTATAGCGGCACCATTGAACGATTTAATAGGTCCACTATTCCAGGCTAGCCTTGGGAATGCCGCGTTAATTGCTCCTTTTACCGAGGAACCACTAAAAGCAGTAGGTCTTTACTATCTTCTTACGCGAAAACAGTTTAGAGACGAGTTTAACACACCCTTGGATGGCATAGTCTACGGATTCGCAGCTGGAATGGGATTCTTTGCTATGGAGAACTTTCTCTATTTCCTAGATCCACAGATTGGAGGTGAATCTCTTCTCATCATGAGGTCCTTGCTTGTATGGGGCCACGGTGTATGGGTAGCAACTACAGGTCTCTGGTTAGCCATCGCTAAGGTCCAGAGAGGTTACTTGGTTAAAACTGATCTATTACCTGGGCTATCGGTAGCAATAATGTTACATTTCCTCTGGAATGGGTGGCCAGGGTTCGTAGATTCAGGTCTCGTAAACATAGCAATTGGTCTCCAATTTGTATTCCATTTCTGGTATATGAGAAAAATTATCAGAGAAGCACTAAGAGATGAAGACCTCTGGGGATATGGCAGAGGAATGGCCCCGGTCGAGTAATACTCTTCTCAGCCTATTTTCTCACTTACCCTTGTCTTCGACTTTATGGACGGGAAGAGGCTCATTCTAATCACTGGTTTACTCATTGGATCTGTGAGCGCGTTAATGCTGACGATGGATTCCATAAGAACTTGTGTGAAATTGAAAGGTTCACAGGTGACCGTTTCTGCGTCTGACCTCACTCTCTACTCTAGAGCTACTTTCAACGTGTTCTCTGCCATAGATTGAGCAAATGGGGATAAACGTACGGTATTTCTTGAATATTTGGATTAATAGAGTATATAATAAAAGGGTGCTTCGGGTCCGCTTTCCTTATGTGACCTTTGCTCCGCATCCTCCACAGAAGTTATTCCCAGGGATAACCGCGGCTCCACAGTTAGGGCAGAACTTGTTTCCAGATGCCATCGGTGGTGGAGGAGCGGTTCTTGTTTGTGGTGCGTACCCTTGGGCGGGTGCTGCTGTCATCCTATTCGCGTTTATCTGGCTGATCCAATCGCCTGCTCCACCCATGCCTTTGAACGTGTACTTTTGTCCACCGGCCATGATATTGATGGTTGATAAGAAGCCTTTGTCAACTGATGTGATTGAGGCGAGTTGAATCTCTACTCTGTCTTTGTGTGATCCTCGGATTGCTGAGATGGGGTCTTGGAATCTTCCTGCTGTGAATATTAGTCTTCTATTTGTGAGGATTAGTTTTCCGTTCACGTTACTGAACGTGCTTTTTGCCCATGTTACGGGCATCATACCTGTGTCCTTTAGGACATGTTCTCCGGGGGGAAGTCCACTCATAGTTTATCATATAACGATAAACAAAATGGTAGATATGACTGTTTCCTGTCTCAAAAGATGTGGAAAGACAATGATACCTTTGTTTGCTTAAGGTCAAATTGGGTGGAGTACAGTTTGATTAAATTATTTTTCGTTCTGAAAGATAACCAAGACCAATGAGAATGGCAAACAAGACAACTATGCCAATCCCGATTCTCATCAACCATGACCCCAGCGAGTTTTGGCTTGGTTCAACGATGAATGATTCAACCGACATTAGTTGATTGTTAACTTTAACGGTAATCGTCCATTCACCTTCAGTGTTTGAGTAATCTGATAAATCGACTTCTGCATAAACAAGATCAGAGATTTCACCTCCAACCGTGTAACTATATTGATCACTTTGTCCTACTGGCCCAGATAGTTCCCAAGACAAAATATCGTTCGAAGTTAGCTTAGAAATATCCACATAGCTGATTACTTTGCTTCTAGGTCGGAACTTTGATTGATGTGTGTAGTTTCCGATCGATCCGGTCAAGTAATGGTTGACGCTGCTTCCCTGTATCTCCCCACTTATCATTATGTTAATCGTTTGAGTGACTATTTGGTCATAATCGGTTGTCTGCATTGTAATGATGTGGGCTCCGGGGGCTAGTGAGTCAAAATTTAATCTGGCTCCATTGCCTAGGTAGCCATTTACGTCTGAGTACCATGAAATCTGTTGGTCTAGGATAACTCCTGCATCTGATATTGCATAGGCTTCAAAGTAGGATCTCTCTGAGATTATGGTTCCATTTTCAGGGTGACTAATCTCTACGGTTGGAGGTTGTTTAAGTAAGCTAAACATATTCGATACTTTTGTGTACGTGTCAAAACCGTCAGCTGCAATAACCTGAATGTAGCATTCATCACCGCCACCAAGAGTTGCAGGGTCGATTGTGTAGGTAGTTAATTGGGTTTCAATCGCTAGGGGTCTCCAGTCTTCACCTTTGTTATTCGAGAAAAGGATTGAGTAATACAAGACATCCCCATCAATGTCAGATCCCGTCCAGGATATGGTGAGATTATCACTTGTGTCCAAGTTTAGATTTGATATTGATGGAGCGTTTAATGATTTTGTTTTTTCTGCAAGCGTTTCCCCCTCGTATAGCACCTTGACAGAAGCTGTCCCAGCTGGATAAGGAACAATTACTCCGAAAGGAGCATCGAAATCAAAAAATGAGCCAAACAGAGTCTCATACAATACTTCGTTTGATGCAGAAACAAGTTGTAGTGTATAGTTTCCTTGATTCAATGTACCAGGTAAGCCTTCCCTCTGGTAAAATCGTCTAAAGGAAACTGAGTTATCGGAGTGGATTACTCCCGTTACAAGTAATGTTGGTTCATGGGGAGGGTCCATTAGTGCTCTGAATAATTTTCCATATGTGTATTTACATACCCAACTGGTCTGTGTGTTGTCCCCCATATAGCAATATATGTGAGCTGGTAGAACATTTGATCCGAATGCTTCTTTGACTTGCTTCTCATTGGTAATATCGAAAATCTTGTTATCCTTGAATATTAGAATCCGATCATCGACGAGGGGAACTCCCCCTGAATAATACATTAGAGGATATGCAGTCCCTGCGGGGGCAAGAAAATCTGGCCAGTTGTACTCTTCTATCCATGTGTGTAAGCCAAGTAAATGGGATGTTTCGTGAGCTGATACTGGGGCAGGGGCTCCGTATTTTAGTAAAAAGGTTTCATCAAAAAGTATAGATTTTGATACTCCATCAAGTCTACCTCCTACGCTACTCCCCCACCAAGATGAATCATCAGGTAGGACTCCAACAATTATACTGTTTTCAAAAAAAGAGGCAACAGCCATTCGGCCCATTAACTCGTAATAATTAACCGGTATGGGCAGATCTTTTATGGCGTTTTCATCCTCGTTGTCATATCGATAATTATGTGGTTCAGGAGAAATCGTGGACCTGAACAGATAGTTTGGTAAGGGAAAAACATCTTTTATGAATAGAACTTGTTTTTGAACGAATTCGTAAAATTCCTTCCAATTCAGATTTTTTGATCGAGATACATCCAGATCAATTGGTACATACCGTATTTTCAAAGGTTCCATGGCTTTTCCTAAAGCAATTTTTGTTTGGATATATCGTTCGTTTAATTTTGACATTGGGTCGTGATACTTGTTTTCAGGATCAATAGATACTGAAAAGGTCATATCTCCTATTTTTGGAGTGAAGAAGAAATCAAAATCCACAATGTCTTTGGTTACTTCGAGTTCAAGTTGTTTTGTAAAAGTAATGGCACCTGACGCTTCTAACGAAACAGTTATTGTGGGGGGTGTCAACATGGAATATTCTCCCAAGCGAGGGAAACTAACTGAGATTCTAGCCCCCATGGGAACATCCGATGCTAAATATGCCTCATCAGGAGTTGATCTGCTCGCTCGTATTGTTGGATCAATTACTTGGACGAGTCTTAAATCAGATATTTGTAAAGAAACAGGTAATACGGAAATAGTTTCGATTGTGGGGTCGGAAACTATCATTTCGTCGGAAGTTGGTGATTTTGCTTTAAATACCCATACTTGGGGGTCATCCTTGGTTATTATCTCTGGTGGAATCTGGTAGTTGAAAGTATATTGACCAGTTTCATCAGTGGTTCCAGTTATATCATTGAATTCGTGCATGTCGTTTTGAATTGAAATGATAACGGATGCATATGGTACAGATTCTCCATCTTTAGTTACTTTGCCTGAAACCCTAATGGTATCTCCGGTCCGTACAATATCTCTGTCGATTATTAGGGAGGTTTCGATTTCCGAAATGCCTGAAAGGTCAATGACCTCAAAAGTCTTTGAGTCTTGATAATCAAGACCATCGATGTTCAACATCAGGATGACCGTGTGTTCTCCTTCTGATAGTTTACCTGGGTTAAAATCGGATGATTTTTCGTTGGATTCAACGCCATCGAGTATCCATTTCCTGGAAATGGAGGAGGCTCCTGTTACTGTTGAAACGTCCATTATGAAGATCTCAGTATCTGGGTCTGGGTCTTCTGGGGACAAATGTATTAATGGAATGACCTGGGCAGTGGTTCCTGTTACTGTAAACTGTTTTACTTGTATGTCAGTTTCTGATCCTTTTGTTACCTGAAGCTCTATCGTATGGGGGCCTGGGGTTGCACCAAATAAAAGGTAAAACCCAGCGTCAATTCCAGATTTTACGATAGCGTTATCATATTTCCACTGATACGTGACACCTGTTTCCCCGTCTAAATCGGCTATGCTTTGAAACGTTATCATCTCTCCTTGTTCTGGAGATTCTGGTGATATCATGAAGTCTGCAGATACCTGAGCTACTACCCCTGTCATTTCGTATTTTAAGACTCCTGATTGCTCGCGGATATATAGATTATAGACTCCTTTGGAGGTATCCCAATGTGACTCGTAGGTCGGAACAATATTTAGTTCAATTGTCTGTCCTTTTTGAATAGCTTGAAAGGAAAATTGCTCCCATTGACCATTATCGTTGTAAAAGTATATCCGCGGGTCTATGGATGACCCGTCTAGTTCACATTCTAAATATAGGAATCCAGTAGCTGGAGACTTGAAGGATAGTCTGATTGGTGAGTGGTATGTTAAATGGAAATCAGGATGATCTATTATGGATTGAGGTTGATTTCCATTTCTTTCAAGCACTTCCTCAGGAAAGTAGTATGTCCCAATTTCTCCATTAATATCGAAGTATTCGGTTTCAACCGTATGTAGAGAAGCATTTCCAGACGAGATATTTATTGAGACTAGGAATAGAGCCAGAAAAATAATGCTGATTGGGTGTTTCCTATGCATGTAACTCACTTTGTTTACTCGAGCATAAAAGGGCTTGACTCTCTTTTGAAGTCTTTAATATGGTGTTGAAACGTGCACGGAATGTGCTTTTGTGTCCACCTCTATCGATTCAATAGTTTGATGTCTATTCCGCAGGCTAGGAGGTAGATTGGTATCCATCCTAGAATGTATAGGTTCCATTCATAGTATGCTTGGTCTGCGTAGATTGTGTATCCGGGTGTTAGTAGTAGTCCGTAGACGGCGAAGGCTCCTGAGATGCTGAGTGTGAGTATTAGGCCGATTAGGGCGGGGAGAATTAGGGTGATTGCTAGTTTTGTGAGGTTTGGTTTGAGGAACTCTTTGATGTCCATAGCATTGTTTTGATGGGAGGTATTCTTAAGATTTGTTTCGATTAACCCAAATAATTGAATCCATCCTTATTTTGTATGGACCCTGATACCCGGTTTATTGTGGTTGGGTCCGTTCTTCTTTTTAATTGGCTGATCTTTGATGCACGCTTCGGGAATCGTTTGGTTTTGAACATCATTAACTTGGCTTTATTGTTGTATGTGGGGTGGTCAGTGTTTAGGGAGCGTGTGGGTATTAGTATGCATTTGCGTATGAATATTGGAGCCATATACAGTTATGCCTTGTTTGCGTATTTAGTGAACCTTATCTTCAACCGTTGGTTGGCGATGTATTCTTGGTTATTTACCCCTGTTAACGTCCTAATTGTGGGGTATACCTTTTGGTTCACATACCGCAACTGGAGTCTTGTGCGTCTCTATCTGGATTTGATCTGGTTGAGATTATTGGCTTTATTGAGATTGCGTTAATGTTATTCGCTGGTGAAACATTATTTCATTATGCGGATTGTAACGGGTACTATTAGTCATGAGACTCATGTGATGTCGAATATTCTGACGGGGCTTGACGAGTTCATGAGTAGGCGTCTTCTCTACGGAGATGATCTGTTCAAAGAGTTCACGGGTACAGCGACGCCTGCGGGCGGGATAATTGAGGGGTGTAAAAGGCACGGATTTGAGTTGGTTCCTACGGTGTTCGCATCGGCCACGCCTTCAGGGATAGTGACTAAGGAGGCGTTTGACCAGATCCTTGGAGACATTATATCTGGGATAAAGGCAGCGGAGCCGTTCGATGCGGTTGTGTTGCATCTTCACGGGGCAGGCGTGAGTGAGGAGTACATGGATATCGAGGGTAAGGTCCTTCTTGAGATCCGGAAGCTGGTGGGGAATAGGCCTGTGGTGGCTACGTTTGATCTGCATGCTAACTATACTGATCTGATGTTGGAGAACGCGGACATGCTCATAGGTTATGACACTTATCCCCATGTTGACGGGTACGAGAGAGGGTTGGAGGCGGTTGATTTGGCCGCCAGAATGTTGGATGGTTCATTGAAGCCGACTCTTGGGTTCAGACAGCCCCCTATGTTACCTGCATTGCAGGTTCAGTTCACGGGTAGGTACCCGATGAAAAGGCTCATCGAGGAGGCTCACAGGATGGAGGAACGGGAGGGGGTTGAGTCTATTACTGTTGCTGCTGGTTTCCCATGGAGTGATATCCCTGAGGCTGGGATGAGCTTCATCGTCACAACTAATGATGATCAGGTGTTGGCGGATAGGTTGGCGGGTGAGTTACATGACTTGGCGTGGGATTTGAGGCGGGATTTCCTTGTTAAGCCGACCCAGTTGGGGGAGGCCTTGAGACATGTAAAGAGAAGTAACAAGGGTCCCATCGTTTTAGCCGATATCGGTGATAATCCAGGTGGTGGAGCTCCTGAAGACGGTACAGTTGTTTTGAAGGCTGTGCTTGAGGAAGGCTTGACAGGGGGTGTCTTGGCGTTGATCTGGGACCCTGAGTCAGTGAGGGCTGCAGTTGATGCCGGACTAGGGAATGAGGTCTCTTTGAGCCTGGGCGGTAAAACCGATGATATGCACGGCGAATCCCTTAACGTGACAGGTGAAGTGATCAATATTTCTGATGGCAAGTTCGTCAATCTTGGACCGATGGGCACTGGCGCAGAATCTGATTTGGGTGAGACGGTGGTGGTGGCCATAGGGGGTAATGACGTTATCGTGACGAGCAAGCGGGTTCAGCCCCTCGATCTGGGTCTTTACGAGAGTCAGGGCATCGATATCACTGGGAAGCGATTTGTGGTTGTGAAGAGCAGTGTTCATTATAGGGCGGCTCATAGGCCTGTTGCTTCGGAGATTATTGAGCTGGATACTCCTGGATTAACTAGTCCAAGGTTAGCGGGGTTTAATTTCACGAATATCAGGCGTCCTATCTTCCCGCTTGACGTTGAGATGCTTGGGATTACCGAGTTGAAATCAATGGATGAAGAATAGCTCTAATGTAGAAGCCTTTCCTTTTTTCTTGTTTTTTCATTGTGCGCTTGATATATAGATTTGAATATCTTAATACTTAATATTAGTTCGAATGAAACATAACTCCGGGTTTCTAGCACTAATATCATCGTCATTAATGGTTGTGATTGCTTTTTCCATTTTCCAAACCCCAAATCATGGTTCTAGATGGCTCTGTTGATTTCTGGGCTTCAACTCATTTTCTCTTCGGGGCTACAATATATTTATTTACCTCATTTTTTGGTTCCCTTACAAACAGGGTTAGTGTTTATCTTCAGGGCTTTCCCGGAATTGAGTATAAACTCACGATTTTTTTCATAGTGGTTTGGGAGGTTTATGAGCTTGTCACGAATCCGTCTTTCTGGGTGTCTACTTTTATTTACAATTTGATGGACATCGTTATTTGTTTGATTGGGTTAAAATGTGGTATTTTCATTGAAGCTTGGATACCCTCTGGTAATCAGGACATTAGGGATCTATCCGATTAAGTTGGATCGTTCCCAGCTGTGATGTATATTAGGAATAACATGTGAAAGACTGTAAATTAGCTACCATTGACTTGACGCGATGTCATTCTTTTTATCATCAGTCGACAAAAAAGGATATAGGAAGGATCTAGTTTGATACGTGCAGCTATTTTAGGGTGCGGGAGCGGTGGGATTGTGGATAAAAATGGTGGATAACATGGAGTACTCTGAGCTTGAGGCCGAGATAATACGGATAGGAGAGAGATCTAGGTCAACGTTCTTAGAAATAGCGTATCAGGGAGTTGAAAACTCTCAACTTAAGGCCGGTATCGATCATGTTCTTTCCTATTGGCAGGATGGGATTCGTCCAGCCTTGATCCAGTTTTCCTATGATGCTGTCTGCAGTAAGCCGTTGGATATTGATCCTGTTGCATTATTTTTCTCGATATCAGGGGCGGGAATTGGTGTTCATGATGATATTATTGATGAGACTGCTGAGAAACACCATCGTCACACGGTTCCTGGTTTGTTTGGGCGTGATGCCGCGATCACCGTCGGGGACTTGTTGATAGTAAAAGGGTTGACAAGTATTCGAGAGATTCTGAAAGACGTAGACAGTGAAATTGTGTATCTGGTATTGGAGGAGTATGAGCGATTCTTTACTGAGATGTGTGTCGGGGAAATGATGGAAATTAGGGCAAGAAGACGGTTAGATCTGTCTCTTGAGGATTATCATGAGATGTTGTGGAAACTGGGTGTAGATACAGAGGCTTGCTGTGTGATGGGTGCAATCCTTGGAGGAGGAACAGATAACGAGGTTCAATGTCTTGCCAGTTATGGTAGAACGCTAGGTTATCTGAACAGATTACATGACGAGGTATCAGACATGTTTGGATCAAACGAGGATTTTAGGCGACGCATACAGAAGGAATCTATTCCCTTACTACTCCTCTATTCTGCACAAACTTCAGATTTTAATTACCAGAGAATCAGTGAAATAATAACCAAATCTGAGTTAAAACAAGAGGACCTTAATGCGTTACTTGTCATAAGTGTTGTCTTCGATTCACTGGATTATCTTATTGGTCTTGCTGCAAACGCCAAAGACGAGGCAATAAACTCTATCAATTCCATTCAACCAATGAGTAAAAGAAAACTTGAGTTAATAGTTCTGAACCTTTTTAATGAAATTGAAAAAAAATGTAGTAGGTTTACCACCTGATTCTTGCACTGGCGGATACTTGAGGTATTAATTCCAAGTCTTTGAGGTCATTTTCCTTGGTTTTGTTTACTTTGTCAGTAATCCTTTTGCATTCTTGCAAGCATTTCCAGATCCTTCGTGAGCCTTCATCAGTAATGTTAATGTCTTTCCCAAGGATCCATGCTTTATATCCAGGTTGATCATTATTGTTTAGGAAAATCCATATTTGGTCTTCGTTCATCGCTCTGGTGGTCGATGTGTTCCAGCCTTGATTTTGGAGCCATACAAGTATATGGGCGCATGTGTCTTTTTTCCAGTCGGGGTACGCTATTTTCAACACCTTTTACTGTAAATATACTGTCACTAATTTAATATATATATATTTGCAACCATAACTTAATCCATATGAATATTGCAGAAGGAATGAGTATACGAAAAGGTACTTTTTTTCGTCTTTTATTCCTTTTTTCATCTAGTTTAGTGACTGTCTATTTTTATCATAGGTATATATTGGAAGCTCTCAGCTATCAGTATAATTTTACCTCGCAATCAAACCTATTTGTAAGCAGCTTATTCATGCTGTTCTATGGGGTTTCGATTCTCTTTGGAGGATATTTGAGCGATAAATATGACCGTAGGCGTCTTATTCAGCTGTGGAGTCTTGGAGGGGTGCTCATTCAAACCGTATTTGCGTTTTTCCACAGCACTGAAAACCTCCCTTTGTTTAGTGTTGTGATTGGTCTCTCTCTTGGATGGGGTTTGCCCGCTTGTTTTTCTTATTTGTCTGATGTGACCTCTATAGAGGAAAGAGGAAGAGTCTCTGGAATTCTTCAGTTGATCGTTTTTCTCCTTGTCCTCTTTATTGTGGTTCTTCCGCAAGGTTATGTCGATGTTCAGACCGCGATTTACATTAGTATCGTTATAAGAGGAATCACATTGCTTGTTCCTGTTTCGGAATCAACTTTGGAGAAACGGGAACGTGTAAGTTATGTTGAGATTTTAAAGGTTAAGCGGAATCTTGTGTATTTGATTCCGTGGGTCATATACAATATCTGTAATAGCTTGTTGATGTTTGTTGAACAGGGAATTCCTAACACGGATGCTTATGTTGATGTGTTTGCTACAGGACCTATTCTATTCTTTTTAGCGACCTGTTTCTTTGGAGTTTTATCTGGTTTTCTGGCAGATCGTTCTGGTAGAAAGCTTCCGTTGATTTTGGGGTTTATCACCTTAGGGACTGCTTACGCCTTTGTTGGAATCTCGGTGGCTCCTAGTAATATTATGTTGTTGTACCTGTTCCAGGGCATTGCTTGGGGGTTTATCCTTGTCTGTTATCAATGGATAATATTGGGTGATTTAGCTAAAGATTATCAATGTGATAAATATTATGCGATTGGGCTAGTCATTCCTCCTCTGATCGAGACCCTATTTTTGTCTTATTCCACTGTGGTTCAACCTACGATCTCTCCGAACCTTGTTGCATCAATTCTTAGCATCATAATGTTCATATCAGTTCTACCTCTTCTATTTGCTCCCGAGACTCTTCCGGATGAGCTGATTCAGGATAGACGGTTCAAGGAGTATATGAGGAAAGTAATGGAAATCGTGGAAGAATCCGATGAGTAACTGCATAAACCTCTTATCCTCCACTAAAGCTACTCCTTTTGATTATAATGTCTAAAGCTCAGACGTTAGTGTTTCATTCTTTTAAAGGGGGTACTGGGAAAACTACGCTTGTAGCAAATATCTCAGCTATTCTGGCAAGTCGAGGATTCAAGGTGTGTCTCTTTGATTTTGATCTGTACGCGCCAAGTATGGTTTCGTACTTCAAAAAGACTCCAGATAGATATGTTCATGAGCTCTTGGCTGGTACTGCGGAGGTCTCTGATGTTTTCGTTGATATGACCAATGAGATTGATGTTAGTGGTGAGCTTTTTGTTGGTTTTTCTAGTCCAAGAAAATCTGATATTCAGAGTATTGAGGGTAGGCAGAATTCAAGTTGGCAGTTGAATGCGTTACGGAGATTTATTGCGGTTAAAGAGCAGTTGTTGAAGAAAGATGGGTTCGACTATATTCTTATTGACACCAGTCCTGGTATACGGTATTGGTCGATCAGTGCTTTAGCGCTAGCTGATATGCTTCTGGTGTTGATGAAAACTAATGATATGGATATTCTTGGGACCAAGAAAATGATAGAGGAAATTTATGATACGATTACTCGGTCTGGTTCAGAGAAGAAACTAATATTGAACAAGGTTCCAGGCGCTTCTCCCTTTGTAGCTTGGAGCGGGGAATCTGCGCTGATTGATATGCAGAAGGACGTAGAGGATACGATTGGGCTGCCGGTTCTGACATCTATTCCTTGTTATTGTGATGTCCAGTTTAACAGACATGAATATCTTTCTTCAATTAAACTTCCTGATCATCCTTTTGCTAAGCGGATCAACAACGTTGTTGACCTATTACTGGCGTCCTGATGGTGATTGGTTTGAGTGAGGCTGAGCTGAGGACGAAGCTGCGGAGTCTTGAAAAGGCGTATCGTGAGCTCCAAGATTCTGAACAGAAATACCGTTTGTTGTTTGAGGACTCTGCTGAGGGTATGATTTCCTGGGATAATGAAAGGACTATTATTGCTGTTAACAAGATTGGGGCGGAAATTCTGGGGTATGAGCTACCTGATAGTCTCATCGGGTTGATTGTTACAGATTTTTTCATAGATGAGGCCGAAGCCCAACCGTTGCTTATGATTGAATTAGGGTATCTTAGAGATATTCAGGTTAGCATACGGAAAAAGGATGGGTCCAGGGGTATAATCTCCATTAATCAGACTGTCCATCGTGACGATTCGGGGAAGATATCTAGGTATGAGGCTGTTTTCCGGGATATTACCGAGGCTAAGGAAATCCATGAGGAAAGAGAGCGAACGAGAACTGTGGAGTCTGAGCTAGAGCAGGAGAGGTTAAAACGGGAGTCTGTGGAGGAACTGGATGAGTTAAAGAACAAGTTTATCTCGACAGCTGCTCACGAACTCAGGACGCCTGTTACTGCAATACTTGGGTACGCTGATTTTATGTTAACTTCTGATCTCCTAGACACAGACTTGGTTATGCAAGATTTGGCTGTGATTTATAGAAATGCGCTTCGGTTGAAGGATATGACTGATGACCTTCTTGACGTTCAGAGGTTAACTTCTGGTCGGTTAACGTTACAGATTTCAGAGTTTGATATCGTGAAAAATCTTCAGGAGATTGCTGAGGAGTTATCTGCGCTTTTCTCGGATAAAGGTCAACAACTTGTTCTTAATATTCCTGAGTCTCAGTGGATTGAGGCTGATAGTAGTAAGATTGATCAAGTGTTGATTAACTTGCTTAGGAACGCGAACAAGTTTACGCCGGAAGAAGGTATAGTCACCGTAAACATGAGTTCATCTGCAGAAACGCTGACTTTTTCTATTGTGGATAATGGGATTGGTGTGGCTTGTGATGATTTGCTTAAACTATTCAAGCCGTTTCCTGGGATTGATCACGGGTTACACGTTAGTAGCACTGGGTTGGGGTTAAGCTTATGCAAGGGTATTATTGATCTTCATAATGGTGATATTCAAGCTGCGTCGGAGGGGTTAGGGAGAGGTACTGTATTTACTGTGATGTTACCTATCCGTCTGTAGTTTTAATTAGATGATTTACTTTTTCAAGGAACTCTGACGGTACGTAGGGTTTTTGGATAAAATCATCTGCTAGTGCCACGCCTTCCGATGAATTAGTTGTCTTTGGGTTTTGGGCACTGAACACTAGAATTGGGGTGTTTGATGTTCTTGTATTTGTTTTTAAGGCCATCAATACTTCGATACCGGTTTTTTTTGGCATCAGAATATCTAAAATAATAAGATCATACGGGTTTTTCTGGGCAAGGGCTAGCGCAACAGCTCCGTCTTCTGCTGTATCGACGTTGTGTCCATTACGTTTCAGGAATCTTGCTGTGATGTTCCTGATATCCGACTCGTCGTCAGCGACTAGTATCCTCGTCATTGACCTCATATCACAACGGGTGTTCACGATAAAAACTGTTTAGCCCCCCAAGGGTGCCTGGATAATTGGTGAATTGCTGTTTCTTACATTTAGTTAGGATGCTATATTGAGGATATAATCGGGGAGTTGTAGCTACTTTACAGTGACGCTTTTTGCCAGGTTCCGTGGCTTGTCTGGATCTGCGCCTCTGAGTACTGCTAGTTGGTAGCTGAGTATCTGCATGGGGATTATCTGTGTGACTGGGTTGAGATCTCCCACGTCGGGTACTTTGATGAAGAAGTCGAATACCTCTTTGTTGTTGTTGTGGTTGATGCCGATGATGTAGCCGCCTCTGGCTTTGATCTCCATGGCGTTGCTGATTATTTCCTTCTCTGTCTCGGTGCTGCTGAACACTATGCAGGGTGTGCCTTCTTCAATGAGTGCTATGGTGCCGTGTTTGAGCTCGCCTCCACTGAAGCCTTCTGCGTGGATATAGCTTACCTCTTTGATCTTGAGGGCCGATTCTAGGGCTGTGGGGAACTGGAGTCCTCTTCCTATGAGGAATATGTGTTCCTTGTATTGGAGTATCTCGGCTAGTTTCTTGACGTACTCTCTTGTGTTGGCCGACGTGAGGCTGTAGATCATGTTCCAGAGGTTTTCCAGCTCTTGTTTGCCCTCCTCATATCTGTCCGCTACCGTGTACACGAGTAGGCTCATCACCGTAAGTTGTGACGTGTATGTCTTTGTGCTTAGGACTCCTATCTCTGGTCCTGCGTTTAGTAGGAGGTTGTGGTCGCTGGCTCTGTAAAGGCTTGAGCCCACCACGTTGACTATGGATATTACTCTGGCTTCTTTCTTCCTTGCAGTTCTCAATGCGTCGAGGACGTCTATGGTCTCGCCGCTCTGGGAGACAAAGATCACTAGGGTCTCTGGTGTGAGGAAGTGTTCATAGTTGTTGAACTCTGAGCCGAGGACCACGTTTACATGCATCTTGGCTACCTTGCTGAAGAGATAGCTTGCTGTGAGGCATGCGTGGTAGCTGCTTCCGCAGGCTACAAGGAAGATTCCTTTTGCTTCCTTGATGTGCTCTGCGATGTGGAATAGTTCATCTCTGTTCTGGTTGATGGCTGCTTTGACGGTGTCCACTTGTTCTGTGATCTCCTTCATCATAAAGTGGTCAAAGCTTCCTTTTTCGGCCTGTTCCATGTCCCAGTCTACTCTGTGGGTCGGTCTCTCGATGGGTTCCCCTGTTTTAGTTGAGTAGAAGTGTACTGTGTTGGTTTCGCCGTCTAGGACTACAAAGTCGTGGTCGTGGATGTATTGGACTTGTTTGGTGTATTCTAGGAAGGCTGGGATGTCGCTTGCGATAAAGTTCTCATCCTCTCCTAGTCCGATTACTAAAGGTGAGCCGTTTCTGGTTCCTATGATTTTTTTCTCTCCACTGTGCATGGCCAGTACCGCGTAGTAGCCGTGTAACTGTTTGACGGTGTCCATTGTGGCCTGCTGGAAGGATTTGCCCTGTCTCATCTCGTACTCGATGAGATTGGGGATGGTCTCTGTGTCGGTTTCGGAGTAGAACTTGAAGCCTTCCGCTTTGAGTTTTTTCTTGATGTCTTGGTAGTTCTCTACTATGCCGTTATGGATGATCATTATCTCCCCGTTGTTGCTCACGTGGGGGTGTGCGTTGTCCTTGGTTACGCCGCCGTGGGTGGCCCATCTGGTGTGGCCGATACCTGTGGTGCCGTTCATTGTGAGAAAGTCTACTTTTTCGTTGACCTCGGCTACCTTGCCAATGTCCTTTCTTATCTCGATGGTCTCTTCTCCTGCTATTGCTATTCCTACGCTGTCGTAGCCTCTGTATTCGAGCCTGAGCAGTGCTTCGTATGCGACCTTCGATGCTCGTCTATAGCCTGTATAACCAATTATCCCACACAAAATATATCCACTTTAATGCTGAGTAACATGTTCTTATCTGCATCTTTTATAAAAGTATCCAACTCGGAACTATAACTTCTATTTGATAATAGATGTTTCTAAACTTTTGATTGAATTCTGCACCATTTCAGATCGAATTGTTTACATATTGCGGTATTTTAGAAGCGTTTCATTCACTTTATGATGATTATAATTGTCCTGCTATGGTTAATCAATCTTGATTCTTTCGCGTGGGCGCTTTTTCTCTTCTTGTAGGTTCTTTTTAATGATTTAATATGTGGAGAATATGACAATATGTGAATAAATGGGAATCTATCAATGTTAGTTTGATATCTAATACTTCTCTGCGCGCGTGCATGGGTACAGGATCGATCGTTCTTCACTTGACGTTTAGTTAATCTCGGTGTTTGGACTGGTTATGTTGGTTTCGATGTGCTTGTTTGGCCAGATCTTAGTTCCCTTGGCGATGATAATCAAGTCTTCAATCCTAACGTTGTCTGCAATTACCGCGTCTGTGATCTTGACGTTGTTTCCGATGGTGCAGTGTGAGCCGATGACACTGTTTTGAATGCTGGTGTTGGTACCTATCCTGGTGTTTTCCCAGATGATGCTGTCAGTTATTTTGGTATTCTGGCCGATTAGGGTGCCTTTTCCTACAGTTGGTTTATCTGATAGCATCTTGTCAGCCCTCAGGTAGTCGGAGGGGACGCCTATATCGATCCATTTTCCGGTGTATCTGTACCCGTAGAGCTGTTCCTTGACTGCGAGGCCAGGATATACCTCCCTTTCGATGCTTACCTTTCTACCGGTGGGTATGTATTCAAATATCTCCGGGCTGAGGGCGTAGCATCCTGCGTTGATCCAGTTGCTGGGGGCGTCTCTCTCGGGCTTCTCGATGAACTCCAGTATTCTGTCTTTGGTCCCAAATCGTACTGCTCCGTACCGTGACGGGTCCTCTACCTGTTTGAGAGTTATCGATGCTATGCTTCCCTCTTCCTTGTGTCGGTTCATCAGCTCAGCGTAGTCGATGAAGCTCAGGATATCCCCGTTAAGGACCAGGAAATCTTCATCATGCAGGTGTTTTTCAGCCAGTTTGATGGGGCCACCGGTTCCTAGGGGCTCGTTCTCCAGATTGTATCTTAGCTTGATCCCGTACTTTTCCGGTCCCAGGTGTTCCTCTATCTTGTCTGCGAGGTTGTTTACCGCAAGTATTGCCTCGGAGACACTAGCCGTGGATAATCCTTCCAGTATGTGGTCGATAATTGGCTTACCAGCGAGGGGGAATAGGCACTTTGGTCTGGTTATGCTGAGTGGTTTGAGTCGTGTGGCCTTTCCTCCCACAAGTAGTAACGCCTTCAAAGTATTTGATAAAATGAGGTGGAGTTATTGAAAGTTTCTTGTTGGTTTGTACGATTGAAACGCCTTTTTTTGTCTATTTTGCGTCGTTTTTCCGTCAGGTTAATAGCATAGGATAACTGTAATGGTCAAACAGTGCATGTTGATGGTGTAAATTACATCGGACGCATTCGCGGTTACATTCAAGAAAAAAGAGGTGAAATATTTGGAAGGAACAGTAAAAAGATGGCTGGACAGGGGTTTCGGCTTCATCGAGGTAGAGGGACAGGAAGACCAGGTCTTCGTTCATCACACAGCACTCGACGGAGTATCCGAGCTTGTTGAAGGTCAGAAGGTAGAGTTCGAAGTTGAGGACTCTCCCAAGGGCCCAAGGGCCACAAACGTAAAGGTCGTCGAGTAAATCGAGCAAACGCCTACTGCGTAAGATTCGTTTCGAGTTGGGGGATTTTTTCCCCTTTTTTAAAACATGAATAAATCAGGGATTTCTGTGATATGTTTAATTATCCAGCTAGATAATTAGAGTGTAATGTTAACGCAGGGATTCCTTGTTAAGATACGTAAACAGGCGATCAGGAAACGGGTGTACTATAGAGCCCTTGACCGCCTTGAGCGTGGGATCCTTGATTTATCCTCCAGGTTGCTGGACTCGGCCAAGAACGTGGTGCTTCTTCAACAGTTATATGAGATAGTGATGAAACTGGAAGAGGCATTGAAAGGTCGGTTGCAGAGACATATGGAGTCCTTTGGGCTTAGGAGGGTGACTGAGATTATCATGCAAGCGGTAAAGTTCGGGTATAGGGAGGCCGTGGGGTGGCTCAGGGATCCTGGGCTTGCCGAGTATCTCTCTGTGATGGACTTGAACAGTCCCTTTGGTGTATCGAGAACTAATGTCTAATACTCAGCTTAGCGTGAATGGGCGGAAGGCTGCCCTGATCTGCGGGGTGGCTCTGTTCCTTGGTGTGCTTTTTCTTGACTGGCTCCTCTTGGTTCTGTCCGTGACCGGATTCGGGTACCTGGTGTACATGCGATACAGTCTTGGTCGCGACCTAGATAGGCTGGGAGCGCTCGTGATTATCACACCCGGCTCTTTAGAGTCGTCTTTCACCGCGGGAGAGAAATATACCGTTGAATTGGCGGTTGACTCAAAGTACCAGGGGGTATTCAAACTGGTCTTCCCATACGGTGAGCTAGACAATGACACGGTCTTCCTCGGTGTCCGTTCGACGATATATTCGTTCCAGCCATCCTTGGCCGCGAACTATGGATTCGATGAAGTGGAGGCTAGGCTTGTTTCCGAGTACGGTTTTTTCGAGAGTACCGCCTCACTACCGTTCAAAGTTACTTTCAATGTCTACCCTAGGGTCATCTCGGCTGCGTTAGATGCTCTGAGTTACCTTGAGGGGCGTGGCATCCAGGGTGCGGGTGAGCAGATCTCGGCTTTAAAGGGCAGGGGATACGAATACGCCGACTCACGTGAGTACGTACCCGGTGACTCGTTGAAGATGGTGAACTGGAAGGCATCTGCCAGGCTCAACAAGCTCATCGTCAAGGAGTACTTCATGGAGAGCACTGGGGCCATCCATATTCTATATGAGAACATGGTTTCTGACCCGGTTTCCAGTGACGTCCTATCGGCGTGTTTCCTGAGGACGGTGCAGAGCTTTGCTGAGATGAGCTGGGTGATTGGACTCACGATAATCGAGAAGGGGGCAGTCTCTAGCCATACTGTGCATCTCCACCCGGACAGGGCAGTCATCAGTGCCTTGCAGTTGGTGTTGATGAACGACGTACAGGCTTTCCAGCAGCTTTACGAGGTACTTGCCCCGGCTTATAGGCCGAGGTTGGATCTGGTAATGGATGGTAAGCGGGATGAGGGGCGTTACAAGATGGATATTATCAAGGAAGAGTTGTTCAGGTCTGCATACGGTGGGCTTTTGTACATCACGTCTCTCATTGACGACCCGGTGAATCTGCTTGAGGTCAGTTACTCGGCTCGATTATCGGGTACTAGGATGGTTGCGCTGGAGCCGTGCAGACCTTGGCTGTACACGAGCCTTGAGGAGGCGTACAGGATCTGGCAGCGTTATGATAAATTAAACAGGTCACTTGCCAGGAGCGGTGTCGGGGTCGCTGTTTCACTTGAGGAGGCCCAGGACAAGATGGGTGAGAGGGTTCAGGCGGTGTGGGCATGAGGAACGGAAAACTTTTCCTTGTCGTGTTCATCTCGATTTGTATATCAATTCCTTCGGTGTGGGCTCAGCTTGATCTGGGGTCTCTGGCGGATGATGCGTTTACGGCGATCAGCGTTGCAGAGGATGCGGGTGGAGAGGTTGGGGACTTATTGGACGGGCTAAATGAGGCATTATTGTTAATGGAGTCCGGTTCGGATGTGAATATGACCGATGCGAGGAGTATCCTTGACGCTGTTCTTGTGGACGCTGAGGCAGTCAGGGTCGCGGGTGTGCAGCAGGGGACCTCGGAAGCCGTTATTGCTGTTATCAAGGTGGTAGTTCTTGTTGGGCTTGCCGTTGTGGTATGGCTCCGTGGTGACGATTACTTTTGGAGGCTCTGGCGTAGGACCAAGAGGGGGTACGTGTTTGAATGATTGACGAGGCCTTGAAGACCGTGATAGTTGGCTTGCTGTTGGTTATTGCAGGGTTCACTGTCTTCCAGACTTTTTTCGCTGACAGGCTGGTGGAGCCATTCAGCGAGCTGGGTATACTTGGTCCTAACATGAAGATTGGTGACTACCCGCGTGAGCTGGCGGTGGGTGAGGATTTTGATCTATTCCTGTACATGAGGAACCACATGGGATCTCCCCAGATGTACAGGGTGTACGTGAAGCTTGGGGACAGGGGCTTGAACGTGAGTGATACGTTGGCGTACCCGGCCCCCGTTGTTACCTCATACCAATACAGTCTCGGTGACAAGCAGAACGTTACGTTGCCCATCACCCTCAACGTCCCCGAGGCTGGAGTGAACAGTAGGCTGGTGTTTGAGATGCACAGGTTCGATGTGGAGGTAGGGGAGTTCGTGTACCACGAGCGGTGGAACCAGCTGTGGCTCAACATGACGGAGGTCGGCTAGATGAGCTGGCGTGAAATGGTCAAGGATTTTCTCGCAATTGAGGACGTCGAGGAAGAGGAGTATGTTGAAGAGCCGGAACTCGATGTGCCTGATGAAGTTAAAGCGATTGTTGCGGGGGCCCGTGGGGCGTCATTAGAAGCAGCGTTGAGCAGGCTTGAGGTGCATGGCTTGAGTACCGTGGAGGCCTCGCGTGTTCTCTACTTCTTGGATGAGCAGGGTGATGTGAGGCTTGTTGACTCTGAGCCGCCCAGGAGTCTGTCTGATTTCGCATTGTCGTGGTATAGTTCGTGGGCCTGGGTTGTTGTTGGATTCTTGGTGGTGGCCTCATCGGCTGTGTTCGTGTTGCCCCAGGTTGAGCCCTGGATCTATCTCAGGTACATCGCGGGGGCGGTGTACGTGCTCTACGTGCCTGGGGCTGTGTTCATCGAGCTGCTTTATCCGAAACGGGAGGAGCTTGAGGACCTTGAGCGGTTTGCCCTCGCTGTGGGACTTAGCCTAGCCATCGTGCCGCTGGTAGGACTTGTCCTGAATTACACTCCATGGGGTATCCGACTGAAACCCCTCTACGCTGGTCTAAGCCTGTTGACCTTGGGGTTCACGTTTATTGCCGTGTACCGGAAGTATACTTACCATATGCTGGCGCTAGAGGCCGTTGAATGATTGCCCGTGACCCGTACATCCACGCCGGTGTGGTGCTGATGGTCTTTGGTGTTCCCTTTGCCGTCTACTCTTACTTCGTGTTGCTTGACGTGACTTTCACAGCCATCGGGTTAGCATCGGTGGTGCTTGGCGCCACAGCTCTGCTGATACCTAGCTCCCCTGTCCCGGCCGGTACTGTCCGTGCCATGGTTGAAGGGGCCAGCGTTAACGTGGAGGCACTGCTTGAAGAGTATGACGCCACGTTACAGGCCTATTACTTCCCGCCTGTGGATGGACGGGTCTACTGCTTCGTTCCGTTGACTGGGGATGTCGCGGGCTGGCAGCTTGACCGGATTCTGGATGCCCCTGTCAGGGTTATCACCGAGGTGGCCGGAGTCCGTGGCTTGATGGTGTTCCCGCCCGGCTCTGAGATAGTTCGCTTGAGCCTGCTGGGTGAAGAATCGGGACTGGAGGACGCGCTGAACTATGTGCTTGTTGATTACCTTGAGGCTGTGGAGTCTGTGAAGGCTGTGGAGTCTGGCGACAGGATCGTTGTGCAGCTTGATAGATATCGGATGGACACCGAGTTTCCCCGCGTCAAGCTGTGTCTTGGCTCTATCTCCGTTAGTACCGCTGGCTGCGTGCTTGCCTGGGTCACAGGTAGACCTGTACAGTTTGTTGTTGAAGATAGCTCCGGGGAGAGTGTTATTGCGACGTTCCGTGTGATGGGATCTGGACAAGAATAAGTCATACCTACTCTTCCAAGGGCTGGCGATGATGGTCACACTACTCAGCTTATCTGCGCTCGGTGAAGCTAGGCTGGAGGTCTATTACAGCTTGTTCACGGTCGCGTATTTTGCCTCTAGCGCTTTGTTCAGACCGAGACGCCGGTGGTTTGACGTTCCGGGCGCTGTGCTGTTTCTTGGGTTCTGCTACATCGTAGCCATGAAGGTTATCGAGATAATCTCATGAAGTCTACGTTAACCTGCATCGTTGTCTTGATGGTGTTCATTCCCAGCGTGTTCGCCGGGGATTACCCGAGACATACTGATCCCTCGTCTCTTGTGACTGTTGAGCCGGATCCTGTTTGGCTGTTTATGCTATTTCATAATTTATTTGATGGGATGATTCTTGAGAATATTACTCTTCAGGCGGAGTGGTTTGATTGGATTGATGAGGTTTATTCTGTTCCTGACTTGGATTTGCTTCTTGAAATGTATCGCGATCAGCTTCTCGAATTGTCTCTAGATCTGAAGGATACGAAGTTCTATCTGAATCAAGCTGTCGCTTTTATTGGTGAGTTCGATCTTGATTCTGCTCAAATTAGCTTTTTCAACGGGGTAACTGCTCTTCAGGCGAGTAAACAGTCTCTTCCTGTTTTGGAGGCATCAACCGTTCAATTGGGGGAGAGGCTTCGTGCCAATCCGGAGATGTTACTTCAAGATATTGATGCTTTGAGGCTACTAATTGAAGACTACAGTTTTTTTGCAAACACTCTGTTTGCGTATGCTGAAGGGGAACCTTTGTCGAAGGATGGTATTGAAAAATTGAAGGAAATACTTGCAGGAGTTATCGATGAAGGATATCTAGAGGATATTGGTGATAGTGGTACTATTTTTAATCCTCTTCAACTGGGCAGAACTCAGCTTGAACTGAACGTATTTCCAAACTCGGTTACCGTGGGGGAGTCTATCGTGGTTTCTGGTAGATTAAGTTCTTCAAACGTTGGGCTTGAAGGGAAAAGAGTCTCGGTATCCATTGGGGATAGGAAGGTCTCTTTGGGTACTGATCCAGAAGGAGCGTTCAACGGATCTATTACAGTTCCGTATATTTACGAGAATGTTGCTCTCGTTCAATGTTTCTATTGGCCAAAGGGGAACGATGTCCAAATGTATTCCCCTTCGAGTGATTATTACGAGATTGAACGAGTTTTCTTTACGCCTGACATCGAGTTCCAGTACTCCGAGGCATATCCTGGGCTGCTCTGGAACGTTTCAGGTCGTTTGAGCCTTGATGGCGTTGGTGTGGGTGGGTTGACGGTCGTGTCCAGTATAGATGGAAGGTCTAGGTCTGTTGTCTCTGATGGAACCGGGTATTTTGATGTGGGCGTCAGGATTGATCCTGCTTCGGATGGGGGGGTAGTAGCCTCGGTTGTTTCATTGCCGAATAAAGTCTACGCTGGTATAGAGCAGTCGTTCCCCGTTGAGATGTCATATTACCCTCTGGTTTTTAGAGTCGATGCGTCATCCTGGGTATTTTCAGGGGGCTCCGCTGCACTGAACTTCTGGGTCGAGTCAAACGGGGTGCCACTGGACTGGTGCGTTATCAAGGTGCGGGGCGAGGAGGACGAGGTCTCGTACTCGGACGGAGGGTATTCGCTGGTTAATCTGTATACCGAGGTGGGCCGAGAGACGGGAGGTTCTAATTATTGGGTCACGGCCAACCCCGCGGAGCCCTGGATTGAGTCTGGTTCCCTGAGTGGTGAGTTCTACGTATTCAACAGCTTGATGGTCATCGGTGCGACCCTCGTCGCTGGCTTAGCCATGTACTATCATAACAAGTTTATCCAGAGAAAGGAGGACTCCTTATCTGAACCAATTATATCTGTTGTTGATCCAGCTCCTATGGAGGTCGAGCCCATTGCCACTGGTTTCTCGGGCATCTATAACGGTGTTTTGCGTTTCATCCGTATCATAACCGGCTTGGGGATGAGTCCCAGTGAAACGATTAGAGAGTATGTTGCTCGTGTTGGTCTCTCATTATCTAAAAGAGGTCATGGGGTTTTCGAGGA
>Ga0257125_1001322_pt1 | contig 25614 bp, 16 predicted proteins | sample SI106_200metaG_FD_190183 | JGI IMG/M metagenome (GOLD analysis project Ga0257125, IMG submission 190183) | Marine microbial communities from Saanich Inlet, British Columbia, Canada - SI106_200 | ecosystem: Environmental > Aquatic > Marine > Inlet | place: Canada: British Columbia | collected... | reverse complement strand
CTGCTGTTTCTCACGGCAAATCAGGCCGTGCGCCAGGAGTGCGGCTACCAGAGGCATGAGGATGGTAAAGAGGAAGGTCAGGCTAAAGGTCGGGAAGAGTTTCTCAACCTTCAGGCCTTCGACACTTCCCACCTGCTCGGGTTCATATGAAAGGGTAAAAGAAACGGCCTTGCTGATACGTCCCTGAGCACCGGGGAAGAAGCCCTGGAGAGGGGTGAGCGGCAGATCCTGCACCAGACCGTATCCCATAAGGTCTTTGCCTTCCTGCTCGATGAGCTTCTGGTGCACCAATCGCTTGGTGTTGTATTCGGCCATCTGGTGGTCGAAATCCAGGATCAGCAGGGAACCGGAAATTAAAAAGAGCACCAGACAGGAGACGGCTCCTGTACGGAACTTGGTACTGCCCAGCGTTTCGGCCAATTCTTTGCTGATTAAGGTCGCCAGCATATTCCACCCTTCTCCGGTGCCGGTTTAGAATACCAGATTAACGCGCAAGAAACGCACGAAGGCGATCAGGAAGAACAGCACGTTCCACAGCAGTAGCAGGAGCACGTCCACCCATTCTTTCGCCATCCAGGAGCGGAAGTTCCACACGGGTAGGGAATAGTGGGGGAGATCGTCAAAGCGGGTTGATGTTTCATTGCCGACGGCCGCCATTTTGTCGAGACAGTAGCGGGTGAAATCCCGGTGATAAGCCCAAACGGAGCGACGAAAGCGCTGCAGGTCGTCCTGTCCGCTCTGCGCCAGTCCGGTGTTCAGGTGGACCAAACTGCCCCCTGGCGTGAGTCGCGAGAGGGTGGCCAGGACGGCTTCCTGCCTATTGAGCTGGTTCAAATAGGATTCGGTGAGGCCCCATATCCGGTCGCTCTGTTTTTCAAACTGTTTCCTCTCCATCTGGTCCTTTTGCTGGCTCAGGTCTGTCCGGGTCCAGTCGTATTCGATCGCCTCCAACGCTCGTTCCAGTTCCCCATGTAGCTGCCATTTCACTTGATAGCGCTGGCTTTCCACGCGGCCGGACGCGGGAACGGGCCACAGGGATCGGGCGGTCTCCTTGCCCAGACCGGGCAGCACCACGCTCAGCAGGACCCAACCTGCCAGGGACATGAGCAGGGCGGTCGAGGAGGAGCGGGCAGAAACCGAGATCAACAAGCCCAGGGAGCAGAAAACGGCCAGATAGGCGAGGATGAATAGACCCATCAATCCCAGATGACCCAGCTCTTGCAGCGAATAGGAAACGCCGAATAAGGCGGTCGAAAGCAGGATGCCCAAAACCAGAGCCAGCGGGAACGCAACGGCGATGATCAGGTAGTTGCCCAGCCACTTGCCCAGAAGGAAGCTGTGTCGGGGCAGGGCATTGGCAAAGAGTAGCAGCAGAGTGCCCTCCTCGCGCTCTCTGACCAGGCAATCATAGACCACCAGGAGGGCCATCAAACCGCCCAGCAGACGGGCCAGGAAGAGAAAATCCGGGGGAAAGAAGAGTCCCAGAATCGGATTTTGGTAACCGATGGCCTCCTCTGTCCTGTAAGCGCCTTCCTCCTTGACTCGGTAGCTCCCCTGTATTTGACCACTCAACCCCTGCGAGAAGATGCTCAGCTTGGGAGGGGGCACTGAGAAATCGTATCCTGCCAGATAAAGCCACCATGTATGGGGCGCATTTTCCAACCTGTGGGCGTGGGCTTTCTCGTTGGCCTGGTAGCTCTCCCTCCGCTGCTCAAACTGGGCGGTGAAAATGAGAATACTGGCTATCCCGAGGAAAAGACAGATACCGATCAAGGTGACCACGCGGATGGATCTAAGGTTGTTGAGTATCTCTTTTCTGACGATGTGGCCGATCACGGCAGCCTCATTTTCTGGAATCCGGCTCTTGCTACTGTATGGATGGGCAAGGCGCTCTGTTGCATCTCCTGATGGCGCTGGACGAAGACCGGGTCAATCGCTCTTGAGTTTGGCCATCATTTGGTTGGCTGCCGAGACCAGTTCCTCGCTCGGAGAATGGGCCAATCTTTCACACAAGGCTCGCGTTTTGTCCGCCCATCCCGCTGCCAGGGCGCACCGCGCCATCTTGTACATCACCCCTTCTTGCTGATTGACCACCACCTGTTTTCCGGCTATCTCAATAGCTCCATAAGAATGACCTTTCTTCATCAACTTCAACCCCTTTTCGTAGGTTGCGTAGGCGGTTGCGTAATCTTTTTGCTCTTCGTGCACAGCGGCGATGCCTACGTAGGCCTGCATGCGCCGTCTCGTGTCTTCCTCGGGAAGTTCTTCCAGCACCTGCGTCCAGATTTCCAGGGCCTTCTCTCCCATTCCCAATTCCCTTTGATAGATCCCGCCCAGATCCTGGCGGAAGTTGATCTGCGATATGCGGTCTGTGGGAGGGGGCAGTAGGCGGAAACGGCCTTCCTGGAACTGGGCGCGGTAGGGCTCTGCGTGGATGATTTCCCTGGCAAGACTATCGTACACCGCGAGCACGCCTCCATAGACATAAGTAGTCACCTCATGAGGTGATCCAGGAGCGGTGTAGCCCCATGTGTGGAACAGAGTGGCCGGATGGCCGGTCAGTTTCGCATGCACCTCTTCCACCACGAGGCGTTGCGCCGCCAACCAGTCGGCATCGTTTGTGTCGCAGCCTTTCAACGCCAACTCGACATCTCCACGGATCATGCCTTCTCCCAGTGTCTGAACGGCCGAGTCGACCTGGGCCGTGGCTTCTGCCTGGGTCATGGCCGGGGTTTCATTCACGAGCAGGAAACTGGAAACGCAGACCAGATAAACAACTATTTTGACCATACTCTTCAACTGTGGTGCATCAAACCCTGCTCCCGTTATCGGTCTGGTGGCAAACATCGCTCTCCTCCTGGGTTTGTCCTGTTTTTTCACTTCTTCTTTTTGGCTATTCTGGAGACTCTTCCTTCATCTTACTCACGTTGATATCTCCACTCTCGGTCTGTATGGACACAGCCGCATTCTCGATATCCTCCGCCCCGGGTTTGCCGGGAAGGAGCATACTCGAGAAGCAGATGAGTTGAGATGTACTGGCTTTGGTCGTGTGGAATTCCTTCAGGTCATCGAAGCGCACGGCACCGCACAATGTGCTGGCAAATACCTTCAGACGTTCGCTAAGCGCTTCCCCCAGTTCGAGTTCCACAGAGCCGGAAAGGGATGTGATATGGCAGCGATCTTCTTCTGGAAAGCGCTTGATGGCCAGGCGCGTCTTGCCGTGACGGTTGTGTATGGCAACGGCTCCAGCCAGATCCGTTGCCTGGATATCCACTTTACCAACATCAATGTCTATTTCCCCTTCGATATGCTCCAAAACAGATGTGAATTCCGCCGCGCGACTGATGTGGGCACTGGACCACGTTGCCTGTCCATACGTGTGGAACCGTTGATAGAATTTCTCCCGGATATGGTGCGCCATGGCACAGGGGGTATCCAGCAGATAGACGCTTCCCTCAATGGCACTCACTTCATCCACACTCCCCTTCATCAGGCTGACAGAACCGTGCAGGTTCGCCATCTGCACATGCTGTCCGCCAAAAATCGTCAGATGGGTGTCGGGTGGCACCCCGATGACGAGATTCACATAGCCTACGGGTCCCATCACGCGTCCCCGATAGGTGAGATTAGTGGGTCTGAAGACTCTTTGGAGATCCGGCGTGTACCCCTCACCGGGCAAATCGAGATCTTCCATCTCGCTTTTTACGACGGAAATTCGCATGGTGTTCTTTAGTGCTTTGCGGACCTCTTCAGGTAGGGAATGTGCGTGTTCCTTGAGAAAGGGATACCGCTCTGCAGGGATGATATCGCCTATTTCATTATTCTTACCGCTCAAGTAGTTGATCCAGGTTTCCGTACTCGTCTGGCTCATGGAGGTCAAGCTGCCGTCGTCGTCGACATAAGTACCCCGAAATACCTCTCCTTCGTGTGGCCCTGAATCCAGGTAATCTTCTACTCGGTCTGCCTTAACTGCGATCTTCGATAAGCTTTCTCCGGCCTGTTGTTTCGTCAGTCCTACGGCTGCCTGAGTACCTTCCAGGACGACATCATTTCCCGACGCCTGTCGTACCTCTACATCGACGTCGATACCACAGTAGATAACGATATTTCGGGTATCGCGGAGGGGGACCACTTGCCGGATCTTTTTCGTCTCGATCTGGCAGATCACTGCTTGCACTTCTTCGCTTATGTCCACTTGAGTTTTCTCAATCTTCTCCAGGGCCGTCTCTGAGAGTGTCTGGCGCAGGCGCTTTCTCGACTGCTGCAGGCGGCCCACTACGGTCGATTTGGGTACTTCCAGAAATGCGGCGATCTCCTCATAGGACAGGCCGCTGAGGTAGTGCAGCAGAACTACCTGACGATACTGTTCAGGCAAACGGTCAATACTGTCCCATACTTCCTGCAGCAGGGCCTGTTCGGCAAAGGCGGTGTGGGCTCTCTGCGCCAATCCGATCTCGCTCTTTTCCAGTCTTTGCACATGCTCATCTACCTGTTTCCGGGAGCGAATCAAGTCTGTACAACGCGAGTTCACGATGCGAAAGAACCAACTGCCGAATTTTGCCGGATCGCGCAATTGTTCCAATTTGCAGTAAGCCGCGATAAAGGCGTCCTGGACAATGTCCTGTGCGTCCTGTGCATTGCGCACGTAGCTCAGTGCTGTAGCGTAGGCCGCATGCTGGTAGCGGCGTACCAAGGGCGTAAAGGCCTCTGCTCCGCAAGTGCGACACGCCAGTACCAGCTGAGCTACGTTCGAAGTTGGGATTGCCATATTAGTGAACCAGTCCTATAGAAAAAGACGAGTGACGGAGGGGGAAATTAAAACGGGTGAAGATTTTTTTTCGAAATCGAACTTCCTCTATTCCTATTGACACAGTGACAGCATCAAATATTGGGAAGAGCCTGGTGCCCAAGAAGTCCTCGGAAAATCTGTGGCAGCGGATTATTTGGAGGCAATTTTACTGAAATTGTTGCGGGGAAGCCGTGGCAGCTAATAAAAGTTTGATTCAAGACAGCGGGATTGCCGGAGAGAATCGGCAGCTCCGCTTTTTTTTATCACATTTTGCCGGACTCCCGGAGATGTTCGATGAACTCTTCTTCGGAAAGGACCTGGATGCCGAGTTTTTCGGCCTTGGTCAGCTTGGAGCCAGCTTTCTCACCGGCGACGACGAGGTCGGTCTTTTTGCTGACGCTGGAGGTGGTGCGGCCTCCGAGTTCTTGGATGAGGGCGGCGGCCCGGGCGCGGTCGTAGTGGCTCAGGTTGCCGGTGAGGACCACCGTCTTGCCGGTGAAGTAGGATTCGGCGATTTCTTCGGGAAGGTCTTCCATTTCGAGCTGGAGACCGGCCTGGCGCAGCTTGGCGATCAGGTGATCGGATTCGGGGCTGGTGAAGAAGGCGTGGACCGAGCGGGCGATGGTGGGGCCGATTTCGGGAACCGACTCCAGTTCTTCCACTTCGGCTTGGGCCATTTTTTCTACGGAGCCGAAGTGGCGGGTCAGGGTGCGGGCCACGGTGCTACCGACGTGGCGGAGGCCGAGGGCGAAGAGGAGGCGGTCGAAGCTGCGCTCGCGGCTGGTAGCCAGGCCGTCGAGCAGGTTGCGAGCGGATTTTTCGGCCAGTCGCTCCAGGTTGGCCAGGGTCTCGAGGTCCAGGCTGTAGAGATCTCCCACATCTTTGACAAGATCCTGTTCCACCAGCTGTTCGACGACCGCCGGCCCCAGGCCCTCAAGATCCATGGCGTTGCGGCCGGCGAAGTGCTCCAGGCGGCGCTTGAGCTGGGCGGAGCAGGCGGGGTTTTCGCAGCGGATGGCCACTTCATCCGGATCGCGGACCAACTCGCTGGAGCAGACCGGGCAGTGGGTGGGGAATTCAAAGGGGACGGCGTCGACCGAGCGAAGCTCCGGCACCACTTCGGCGACCTTGGGGATGACGTCACCCCCTTTTTCGATGATTACGGTGTCGCCGATGCGGATGTCTTTGCGGCGGATTTCGTCGTCGTTGTGCAGGGAGGCGCGGCTGATGGTGGAGCCGGCCAGAGGGACCGGGTCGAGCAGGGCGACCGGGGTGACGGCGCCGGTGCGGCCGACTTGCAGGACGATGTCGCGCAGGACGGTCCGGGCCTGGGAGGCGCGGAATTTGTAGGCCATGGCCGAGCGCGGGCTCTTGGCGGTGGCCCCCAGGCGGGTTTGCTGGTCGAGGTCGTCGACCTTGAGGACGACGCCGTCGATTTCGTAGGGCAGGTCGTCGCGCTCGGTTTCGTAGCGGGCGTAGAAGGCAAAGGCGGCGTCGAGATCGGGGCAGCGAGTGGCGGTTGGGTTGGTCGGCAGTCCCCATTTCTGCAGCATTTCCAGGTGCCGCCAGTGGGTGGCGGCCGGATCTTCCGGGGTGGACAACCAGTAGGCGAAGTAGCGCAGGTTGCGTCTGGCGACCAGGCGCGGGTCCTGGAGCTTGAGGGAGCCGGCGGTGGAGTTACGGGGATTGGCAAAGGGCTGCTCCCCCGCCTCGTCTCGTTGACAGTTGAGATCGAGGAAGGCGTTCTTTTCTATGTAGACTTCACCCCGGACCTGGCAGCTGATGCCGGGAGTGCGCAGACGCAGGGGGATGGAGCGGATGGTGCGGGCGTTGGCGGTGATTTCATCCCCTTGGACGCCGTCGCCGCGGGTGACGGCGCGGACCAGGATGCTGTCTTCGTAGGTCAGGCCGAGGGCGACGCCATCGATCTTGAGCTCGGCCACGTAGGCGATTTCCTCGTCGGGTAGATTCTGGCGCACCCGGCGGTCGAAGTCGAGGAGATCTTCGGGGGAATAGCTGTTGTCGAGGCTGAGCATGGGGACGGGGTGGGGCACGGTGGGAAATTCGCTGGTCGGCTGCCCGCCCACGCGCTGTGCCGGAGAGTCGGGGAGGCGCAGGTCGGGATGCGCTTCCTCCAATTGCTGGAGTTCATCCAGCAGGTGGTCGTATTCCCGGTCGGAGATCGTCGGGGCCGCCAGGACGTGATAGCTGTGGTTGTGTTCGTTGAGCTGTTCGGTCAGTTCGGGGATACGGGTTGCTGGGTCGGTTGACATGGTTTTTTGCATATGGGAAAAGGGGGGCTGGGACTGGAGTTTCTCCGCCTGGATGATCGGCTTGTCGCTATTATAGGTGAGGGGTGTAGCCCTGTCAATCGTCGAATCCGGGAGTTTCAAGTGGGACCATTGCCCGTCGCGGGGCGAGTAATTATATTAATACATCTTTTTATCTTTTATTATTTCAAAATCGATTTCTGACGAGATGACACGCATGTTCTGGCAACGTCTGTCCGCGTACTGGGAGTTGACCAAGCCGAGGATCACGACGCTGGTGTTGATCACCACGGCATTCGGTTTTTTCATGGGTGGGATGGGTATCCACTCCTATTCACTATTTTTCTTTACGCTGCTGGGCACGGCGCTGGTGGTGGGCGGATCGGCGGTGCTCAACCACTATCTGGAGCGGGACGTGGATCGGCTGATGAAGCGGACCCGTGGCCGACCGCTGCCGGCGGGGTTGATTAGGGCCGAGCACGCCATGTCGTACGGCTTTGTGCTGGTGCTGACCGGAGTCATGGTGCTGCTGCTGTCGGCTGGGCTGCTGACTTCGTTTCTGGCGCTGCTGTCGGCTTTTCTCTACGTAGTGGTGTACACGCCGTTGAAGCGGATGACCTGGCTCAACACCTCGCTGGGGGCGATTCCCGGTGCCCTGCCGCCGGTGGGAGGATGGGCGGCGGCCACCGGAGAACTGGATTGGGGGGCCGGGGCGCTGTTTCTGATCCTGTTCGCCTGGCAGCATCCGCACTTTTACTCGATCGCCTGGATCTTTCGCGAAGACTACCGCCGTGGGGGGTTCAAGATGTTGCCAGTGATGGAGGAGGATGGTCGGCGAACGGTGCGGCATATCATCGGTTTTTCCGTTGCCCTGATCGGAACTTCGACGCTGCCGACCTTTCTGGGTTTGGCCGGGCAGTTGTATCTGGGCGGAGCGATCCTGCTGGGAGCGGGGATGCTGGCGGCGGGGATTGGGCTGGCGCTCTCGCGTTCGCATTTGAATGCGCGCCGGCTGCTGCGGGCTTCGATCATTTACCTGCCGCTGCTGCTGGTGCTGAGCGTGGTGGATGTGACGTTCTGAAACTGCTCGATCTCTAATCTGCAAAACGCCTCGGAATTCGAGCGTGGACGAGGCGTAAATGCTGAAGGGCGATTCTCGAAGATGATGGGCTAAACGCGACTCGACAAAAACTGTTTCTGGCGATTTTGGAAAGGCCTCGGAGTGACATCCGGGGCCTTTTTGCGTACCATGAAAAAACTTGTCTATTGCTAGAAATGTACCGCCATGTAACAGTGTGGTTGTTGCAGGGCGGTACAATGACCGATTCGCATCGGATTTAATACAGGAAAAAAGAAAGGGATATTTTTTCTTAAAAAATTGATAATATTAGCTTAATGGTGATTTATGTGCGTGGCTTGGACAGATGGTATGGCGATTGCAATACAGTGAAGCAGAGCACTGCATCGCGGCTGCAAGTTGAGGACGAGCTGAAAGAGGAAAAGGCGTCATGGCTAAAGACAATATTGATTTGCGCGGGGCGAGAATCCTGGTCGTAGACGATATGCCGGCCAATCTGGACGTGCTGTGCGAACTGCTGGAAACGGAAGGATACAGAATTTCGCTGGCGCCCAACGGCGAGATCGCCCTGAAGATCGCCACCCGAGCCGAAACCATGCCGGATTTGATCCTGCTCGACGTGATGATGCCGGGGATGAACGGTTTCGAGGTATGCCAGAGCTTGAAGAGGAACAGGGCGACAGAGGAAATTCCCGTGATCTTCATTACAGCCGAGGATTTGACAGAAAGCGTGGTGAAGGGATTCCAGGTAGGCGGAATCGACTACATCTCCAAGCCGTTTCGCGACGAGGAGGTGCTGGTGCGAGTGCGCAACGCCCTGCTGACCAAGCACCTTTTCGATCAGAATCGGGATTATCAAGAAAAGATGGAAAGGGAACTGCAGACGGCGCACCAGCTGCAGATGGGGCTGATGCCGGGGGAAAAGCCGTTGCTTGAGGGCTTCGACATCGCCGGGCGCTGCATTCCGGCAGAGAAAGTGGGCGGAGATCTCTTTCAGTACTTCCGGCTTCCGCAGGGAGGATTGGCGGTCTCCATGGCGGATGTAACCGGTCACGCCATGGAAGCGGCGATTCCAGTGGTGCTGTTCAACGGCATGCTCGAAACCCAGATGGAGATGGGGCATTCCCTGGAGGTTCTCTTCGGCAAACTGAACCATTCGGTCAACCGCATCCTGGACAGCCGCACTCTCGTCTGTTTCGAGATGGCGCAGATCGATCCTGCAAGCCGCTGTATGCGGTTGGCGAATGCGGGCTGTCCCTATCCTTTCCACTTTTGTGCCGAAAGTGGAGATGTGAACGAACTGGAAGCGAACGCCTATCCGCTGGGAGTATCCCCTGAAATAGACTGCGTGGTGCTGGAGCGATCGCTGCAGAAGGGGGATAGGGTGGTGTTCTGCTCGGACGGGCTGCTCGAAGCGGCGGATGCAGAGGGGACGTTATTCGGGTTCGAGCGGGCGGCCCGGGTCATACGGCAGGGCTGTTCGGAAGGCATGGGTGCCGAGGAACTGGTCGAGGGCATCGTGGAAGAGGTGCGCAGTTTTGCCGGGAATGCGCCGCAGATGGACGACCAGACGGTGGTGGTGATAGCGGTGAATGAGTGAGAGATGGGGAGGCGGAAAGGACAGTTAGTTTCTATAGCGCGGCAGGTCGAAGAAAAGACAGGAGGGTCTGTCATGTTGAGGAAGATTTTGCTGATAACGCTGGTGCTGCTTTTTACGACGGCGAACGGGTGGTCTCAGGAAATGAGGGGGCACCTAGAGGGCCGAGTGCTGGATGCGCAAGGAATACCGCTAGAGGAAGTGAATATCACGGTCTCCGGGCCCAGTCTGCAGGGGATGCGCGGTGCGGTCACGGACGACCGCGGCTATTTCCGCATACCATCTTTACCCGTGGGCGTCTACGGAGTAGAGGTAAGTCACGTGGCCTACCGGGCGGTGGAATACCAGGAGGTGGCAATCCATCTGGGCAAGACAAATCTTCTCGGTGAAATTCGGCTGAAGGATAAAACGGTGGACGTGGCCGAAATCGTGGTCTCGGGCGGACGACCGCTCATCGATCCGACCACGACCAGCATGGGTGACAACCTGCAGGTCCGCATATACGAGTCGCTGCCTACAGAACGGAGCTTCCGCTCCATCATATCGCTCTTGCCTCAGGCCAATACAAGCTATCTGGGGGACGAGACCAATATCGGCGGGGCCACGGGGCTGGAGAATATGTACTTTATCGACGGGGTCAACGTCACCAATCCCTTAGACGGGACGACCAGCATCAATCTCCCTTACAATTTCATCGAGGAGATCGAGGTGAAAGAAGGAGGATACGAGGCGGAGTTCGGCCGGGCAATGGGCGGCATCATCAACGTGGTCACCTATTCGGGAAGCAATGAATTCCACGGCGGAATCTTCGGTTTTCTGACCAACAGCGCCCTGGCCGGGGAGGTGAGCCGGGGGCTGGCCGATGCCAAAGTAGAGGATTTTTCTACCTACGACTTCGGCCTCAGTCTGGGCGGGCCGATCGTGCGCGACCGGCTGTGGTTCTTTGCGGCTTACAACGCCAGCTTCGAGAACAAGGATGTCGAGATCGCCTCTCTGGGCGTCAAGGAAGACCGTCGCCAGGTGCCGATGTTCGCCGGCAAGCTGAATTGGCGGGCGGGGGAAAACACGGACGTGACGTTCTCTTTTTTCGGAGACCCGGCGACGCACAGTCAGGTCAGGCCCTGGGCGACCTTTCTCAGCACACCCACCGCCGTGGAAAATCTGGATGTTCTGCTCCTGGAACTGGAGGATGGCGGAGTCAACTACTCCGCACAGTTCCAGCATCGTTTGGGGAATATCCTATTAATCGATGCTGGGGCGGCGCGCTACGAGGCAGGTCACGTCTTTCGCGGAAAGACCAAGGTGGGCCGCACGGAGCCGCTCTACATCGACCAGGAAACCAGCACCTGGTCGGGAGGAGTCGGCCTAATCGACGACACCGGGTATGTGCGCATTTCCGGCAAGGCTCACGGAACGCTGTTTCTGGGGAAACACACGTTCAAGGCGGGCTTCGAGTACGAGGATAACTTAATCGACCAGTTTTGGACGACGACCTTTCCGGGGTTGATCGAAAAGAACGCCGAGGGCGATTACGAGGCTCTTTACTGGTCGAAAGAAGGCCTGGTGCACAGTCGCATCCCGACCTTGTTCGCCCAGAACTCCTGGCAGGTGAACGAGCGTCTGCGGCTCAATGCGGGACTGCGGTGGGATGGGCAGTATTTCATCGCCACCGGAGATTCGGTCGCCCAGGATATAACCAACCAGTTCCAGCCACGACTCGGGTTCGCCTTCCAACCGGACGCGTCTCAGAAAATTATCGGCTCTGTCGGACGCTTTTACCAGCAGCTGCCGTTGAGGAACGAGGTGGATGCATACCTTCCCGGTCCCAACGGATCCCGTATCTACAGCGAAGATCCCCGCCTGAATCCGGAAGATCCCGACGACATTATCGTATACGCTTCAGGCGAAGATTTGGCATACAAGAAGATCGATGACCTGGAAGGCGAGCACTTCGATGAATTCACTCTGGGGTACGAACGGGCTCTGAGCGCCCATTTTAAGCTGGGATTGCGCGGCGTATACCGGACCCTGCGGCAGGCCTATATCAACGGCTGGAGCCAGGAAACAAGTTTCGTCCTCGGCAACCCGGGCAAAGGCGATTTGAGCTTTATGCCGGAACCAGAACGCACCTATACAGCCTTTGAACTGACCTTTGAAAAAACGTCCCGAGGCCGGCTGAATTTCGCCGGTTCCTACGTGCTGTCGCGCTCCTACGGCAATTACACCGGGCTTTTCAATGCGGATGCGAGAGCTTCCACGCCGGGCAACAATTTCTCACTGCAGTTGGAGGAGCAGAAAGCCAACAGCAAAGGGCTCCTGCCCAACGACCGCACTCATGTGTTCAAGCTCTTCGGATCGTACCGCGTCAATGAAGGACTTACGGCCGGTGCTTCTTTCACCCTGCAGAGCGGCACGCCGCTCAACGAGTTCGGACAGGTCGAGTTCGGTTACGGGCGGCCGCTGTTCCTGGTCAAGCGAGGTTCGGCCGGGCGGTCGCCGGCGATATGGGATCTGAATCTGCGCTTCGTCTACGATGTGCCGACTATGGAGAAGGCTGGTTTTCCAGGGCGACTGATTTTCGATCTGATGCACGTTGGCAGTCGACGCAAAGCGGTCAATATCGATGAGTGGCGCTATAACAGTTTCGATTCCGAAACCGGAGAGCAGACCAATCCCAACCCGAACTTCGGCAAGGCTTTCAGCTACCAGCCGCCGATGACGGCGCGCCTGGGTTTCGAGGTGGATTTCTAACGGGCATTCCTGAATAGTTGAACGCAATCGAGAAAGCTTCGATCGGTGGTTTAGGCTATGAGATATTTCTGCAAGCACATCACCTGTGTGGCACTCTGGATTCTCACGGCGATGGGGCCGGCGCATCTGCGGGCGGAAGAGCCGATTCTGGCCAGACTTTCCTTCTGGGTGGACCCGCAGCGCATGGGAGAGTTCGAAAACGCCTATGAGGTAAAGGTCGTCCCCTTTCTGGAAGAGCACGGGCTGGTGGAGTCGACCCGGCGCGGACGGGCGACGATAGACAGCGTCTTCAGCCGGCTGTTCGAACTGAAAGAATTGACGGATATCCCCCGGGAGAAAGCGGCGCTGGAGAGCGATCCGGAGTGGCAGGGAATACTACAGGAACTGGGGGCAAATTTCAGCGATTCGGAAGAAGCCATTCGTACCTACTGGGGAGCATACAGGGTGCCGGTCGGTCCGGGGAAGGCCGTGGTCGCCAGACCACCTTCGGGTATCTGGCGCAATCTCGAAATCGAAGGTGAGAAACACCAGGATATCACGCGTGCCATTGTGCAGGATCAGGAGGGGTATTTGTGGTTCAGCACCAATGGGATCGGCGCCATTCGATACGACGGACTGGAGACGAGTTCCATCACTCCGGAGGAAGGATTGGCAGATCCGATTGTGACTTCGATATATCAAGCTCGAGATGGGGCCATGTGGTTCGGCACGCTGGAGGGAGTGAGTCGCTGCGTGGGGCGCGAATGTGTCACCTTCACTGCGGAGGATGGACTGGGAGATAACAGGGTAAGCGTCATTTTTCAGCAGCAGAACGGAGATTTGTGGGTGGGGACGGAAGGCGGATTGAGCCGGTACAATGGTCGCGACTGGACGGCTTTCACCAGCGAAGATGGTCTGGCGGGCAATGACGTGTGGGCGATTTCCGAAGATCGGGAGGGTGTGCTGTGGTTCGGGACGTATGGCGGAGTGAGTCGGTATGACGGTCGCGAGTGGACGACCTTCACCACTGAAGACGGGTTGGCACATAACAAGGTCAGGTCGATTTCCGAAGATCGGGAGGGTGTGCTGTGGTTCGGGACGTATGGCGGAGTGAGTCGGTATGATGGTCGCGAGTGGATGACCTTCACCACTGAGGACGGGTTGGCGAACGATCGCGTCTATTCGATTTTCCAGGACGACGGGGGAGTATTGTGGTTCGGGACGTATGGCGGAGTGAGTCGGTATGATGGTCGTGAGTGGGTAACCTTCACCACCGAAGACGGACTGGTGAATGATGGCGTCTATTCGATCCTCCAGGACGACGAGGGGAATTTTTGGTTCGGCACGGACCAAGGGGCATGCTGGTACGGTGGGGAGACGATCGTGCGATTCACGACCGAGCAGGGGCTGCCGAACGACGTAATCCAAGGTTTCCACCAGGACTCCGAAGGGACTCTCTGGATTTGCACGGACGGCGGCGGGTTGAGCCGCTACGATGGGAAAACATGGACGACGTTGACCGTGGAAGATGGCCTGCCGGAAAACAGTGTTATGGGACTCTACCGAGATCGGGAAGGGAATTTCTGGTTCGGCGCGGGAGGGGTCGGGGGCGAAGAAGGGGAGTTCATGACCGGAGGCAACGGCGTGGTGCGCTACGATGGCCACACCTTTTCCACTTTAACTGTCGAGGATGGTCTGGTAAGTAACTGGGTCTGGGGTATCCAGGAGGATCGGGAAGGGAATTTCTGGTTTTCTACGAACCGCGGCTTAAGCCGGTATGACGGCCAACGCTTTGAAAATTTCACGATGGAAGACGGCCTGCCGCACAATTTGATGGGGGGCTTTTACGAAACCAGCAATGGGGATCTCTGGTTCAGTAGCTTTGGAGGGTTAGTGCGTTACGATGGCGAGAATTTCGTCGAGACACTGACCACAGAAGACGGGCTTCCGAGCAACTGGGTTCTCGGAAAGACAGAAGATGCGGAAGGAAATCTCTGGGTCACATCCGTCGGTCCCACCGGGGGAGTGAGTCGATATGACGGTCAAAATTGGACGACGTTCACTACTGAAGACGGTTTGGCAAGCACCTTTATATACAGCGTATTTATGGACGACAAAGGAGATATGTGGTTTGGCTCGAACAAAGGGGTGAATCACTATGATGGGCGGGTTTTCCAATATTTAACCGCTCAAGATGGGCTGACAAACAATCACAATACCGGTGTCAGATTGGACGGAGAAGGAGACTTCTGGTTTATCTCGAACGTCAGCGGTATGACGCGCTACAGACCGCCCGCGCCTTCGCCGCCCGGCATCGTCATCGATGAGGTGGTGGCCGATCGCAGCTATGAAAGACCGGCGGAGCTGTCGTTCCCGTCGACCACGGTGAAGACGAGTTTCGCCTTCCACGGTATGAGCTTTAAGACGCGCCCGGGCGGGATGGTCTATCGGTATCGCTTGAAAGGGTACGATGAAGATTGGCGGAATACCCGCGAGCGGCTGGTGGAATATCAGGATCTGCCGATGGGCGACTACACCTTCGAGGTGCTGGCCGTGGACCGGGACATGGCGTATTCGGAAGAGCCGGCGACGGTTATTCTGCGGGTGCATCCACCCTACGATCGGATCGGGTTGATCGCCGCGCTGCTTGTGGCGCTGAGTCTGGCCGGCTGGCAGACGGTGCGGGTGGTGCAGCGAGGACGGGAGCTGAGGCAATCCAACGCGGCGCTGTCCGACGCCAATAAGGAGCTGTTCGGAGTCAACCAGGATTTGCAGCAGAAGAGTGAAGATCTGGAGAAAGCGAGGGTGGCGGCCGAATCGGCCAACCACGCCAAGAGTCTGTTCCTGGCCAACATGTCTCATGAGATCCGCACGCCGATGAACGCCATCCTGGGCTACGCCCAGATCCTGCAGCGCAGCGGCGATCTGAACAATCGCCACCGACACGCCGTCGAGACGATCCACAACAGCGGCGACCACCTGCTCAATCTGATCAACGACGTGCTCGACATCTCCAAGATCGAAGCCGGTCGCATGGAGCTGGTCCCCGAGGACTTCGACCTGGCCGAACTGGTGAGAGGGCTGAGCGTGATGTTCGAGCTGCAGTGCAGAGAGAAAGGACTGGGCTGGAGATTGGAGGGATTGGGCGAGGAGAAGCTGCCGGTACACGGAGATGAAGCGAAGGTGCGTCAGGTGCTGATCAACCTGATCGGCAACGGGGTGAAGTTCACGACGGAGGGAGAAGTGGTGCTGCGGCTGGTGCGTAGAGAAGGGGATGTGTACCGGTTTGAGGTGGAGGACACGGGACCGGGGCTGAGCGAGGAGGACCGGGTGGCACTGTTCCAGCCGTTCCAGCAGGGGGAATCGGGAATGCGTCAGGGGGGAACGGGACTGGGACTGACGATCTCGCAGCGTCAGCTGGGACTGATGGGGAGCGAATTGGAGGTGGAGTCGAGGGTGGGAGAAGGGTCTTGCTTCTCGTTCGCGATCGAGCTACCACCTGCCCGGGAAGAGGTGGCAGAGGAGGGGATCGAGGCCTGGTCTCGCGTCACGGGATTGGCGCCGGGGCGGCGAGTGCGAGCGCTGGTGGCCGACGATGTGGCGGAGAACCGGGAGATTCTGTCGAGTATGCTGGGTGGGATCGGGGTGGAGGTGGAAGTGGTAGAGAACGGCAAAGAAGCGCTGGATCGAATGGAAGAGTCGCTTCCGGACGTGGTGTTTCTGGATATCCGCATGCCGGTGCTGGACGGTCTGGAGACGCTGGAACTGGTGCAGGAGGATGAAAGGTGGCGTCAGGTGAAGGTGGTGGCGGTGTCGGCGTCGGTGCTGGACCACGAACGGGCGGAGTTTCTGCAGGCGGGATTCGACGATTTTCTGGACAAGCCGTTCCGCTTCGAGGATGTGTGCGGTTCCCTGGCACAGCATCTGGGGGTGGAGTTTGTGTATGGGGAAGGGGGAGAGGAGGAGTCTGTCGGAGGAATGGGTGATTGGCGGGGGATCTCCCTGCCGGAGGATCTGGTTTCGGGTTTGGTGAAGGCGGCGGAGTTCTACAGCGTGACGGAGATCGAGGGGTATCTGCAGGAGATGGAGAGTCTGGGAGAGGGGGAGCGGAGATTGGCGTCCCACTTGCGGGATCTGCGGCGGCAGCACAATATGGAGGGGATTATCGAAATACTGGGAACTATCAATCATGGATGAGAGAATATGAATCTACGCGGGGCCCGGATTCTGCTGGTGGACGACCAGCCTGCCAACCTGGACGTGCTGTGCGAACTGCTGGAAGCCGAAGGGTATAAGATTTCCATGGCTCCCAACGGCGAGATCGCCCTGAAGATCGCCACCGGGGCCGAGACGGTGCCGGACCTGATCTTGCTCGACGTGATGATGCCGGGCATGGATGGGTACGAAGTCTGCAGGCGGCTCAAGCAGGATGAGAAGACGCGGGATATACCGGTCATTTTCATCACCGCCAAAGATCTGACCGAAGGAGTGCTCGAAGGGTTCAGGGTGGGAGGGGTGGACTACGTCACCAAACCGTTTCGGGACGAAGAGGTGCTGGTGCGGGTGCAGACCCATCTGTGCAACAATCGACTCTCCCGGGAACTGGCGGAGAAGAACGCAGAGCTGTTCGAAAAGAACCGGGCGCTGGAAGAGGAGATGGCGCGGGGCAAGGCGCTCAAGGGACAGCTGTCGATGATCTCCAAGCGGGAGGCCGAGAACTGGGGGCTGGAGGGGTTCGTGGGACAGAGCCCGACCATACGGCAGATCTTCAAGGAGATCCGCCTGATGCAGGACAATCCCGGCACCAGCGTGCTGATCACCGGGGAGAGCGGCACCGGTAAGGAACTGATCGCCCGGGCCATCCACTTTGGCGGGGCGCGCGGCGAAGGATCGTTCGTGCCGGTCAACTGCGCGGCGATTCCCGCCGAACTGGTAGAGTCGATGCTCTTCGGGCATATCAAGGGCGCTTTTACCGGAGCCGACTCGGAGCGGACGGGGTATTTCGAAATGGCGCACGAGGGGACGCTTTTCCTGGACGAGATCGGGGATATGCCGCTGGAACTGCAGGGCAAGCTACTGCGCGTGCTCGAGGATGGGGAGGTGTGGCGAATCGGCGGGGAGGAGGGGAGAAGAGTGGATGTGCGGGTCCTGGCGGCGACCAACGTGGACCTGCAGAGGCGAATTCAGGACAGTTCTTTCCGCCAGGACCTGTACTTTCGGCTGGCGCGATTCACGGTTACGGCGCCGTCGCTGCGGGAGCGGCGGGAGGATATTCCGCTGCTGGCAAGGCACTTCGTCCATCTTTTTGCGGCGGAAATGGGCCGGGAAGCGCCGGCATTGAGTGCCGGGGTGCTGGAGAAGCTGGCGATCTACGATTTCCCCGGAAACGTCCGCGAGTTGAAAAACATCATCGAACGGGCGCTCATCGAAAGCGACGGAGCGGCGATTCAGCCTCGCCACCTGCATTTTTTGCCTCAGGCCGGTACCGATGCTACGGCAGATTCTTCGGAGAGCGCTGCCGTGGTTGATGACATCCCACTGAATCTGGATGAGGCCGAACAATGGCTCATAAAACGGGCCATCGCCCGGACTGGCGGCAATATATCGGAGGCTGCGCGTTTGCTGGGAACTAATCGCAATCGCATTTACCGCGCCCTCGCTCAGGAGGAGCATGGGGGAATCTGACGGACCGTTGCGGGTAGCTGTGCAGCAAACTCGATCCAGGTATCAGCGCAGCAGGCGTTCGTCGAAGTTGTAGGGTCTCACTTCGGTCAGGCGAACCAGGCGCATGTCGGGATGGGCGGGATCGATCAGAATGTTGAACTCTCCCCGGGCGGCGACTGCGGCGATCTGGAGGAGTTGCTCGGAAACCGTCCCGTTCAAACGGTCAGTGGCAGCATGTCGCTGAAGGGTGCGTTCGCTGATCGGCAGCAGTTCTGCCAATTGTCCCACGGTCAGGGAGAGGTGGGTCGCCAGATGCACCAGAGCGGCTTTGGCCAGGCCCTGTCGGCTGCATTCGATGAGATCGAGCTGATTTTCCAGCCTTCCCAGACGCGCTTCTTCGCCGCCCAGGATCCTCGATACCTCTGCCGTTTCCATAAAAATCTCTTTATCTGTCATTTGTCGAAAATTAACCGACAAATGGCGCTATATCAAGAAAGAAAAGCTCTCGTTAGGGAAGTGGGAAATGGTAACTGCTTTGGAAAACAAAAGCGGGAAAACGTGGCTTTAGCGGGGAACGCGCCCTTTGACTTGGTCGAGGGAGCGGCGGACGGCGTCGCTGTTGGGGGAATTAGGAGCCAGTTTCAGGTAGCGCTCCCAGGCGGCTGCGGCGCCGGCCGGATCGTCGAGATCGTTAGCCAGGACAATGCCCAGATTGAAGTGGGCGTTGAGATGGTCGGGAGCGTCCTGGATAGCGCGGCGGAAGGCGTCGGCGGCCCGATCGCTGCGCCGGGTGCGGCGGTAGGCGATCCCCAGATCGGTGCGGGCGTCGGCGTCGGCGGGACGTACCTCGAGGTAGAGTTCGTAATGTTCGGCCGCCTCGCCGTAGTTGCCGGCGTCGAAGAGGGCGTGCCCCAGACGCAGGCGGGTCTCGAGATCTTCGGGATCGTGTGCCAGGTGTTCTTTGAGTCCATCGATCGCCTGGAGGTCGGCGAAGGAGGGGAGCTGTGGCGTTGTGGTCTGGGGAGGGGTGGCAGCACGAGCCGGGGCCGTCGGGGAGGCGGACGGCGTCAGGCTGGCCTGGACCAGAACGCCGAAGGCGAAACCGATGCCCAAGACCAGCAGGCCGGTGCCGAACAGTTTGAGCGGGGTGAAGGTGTAGAGTTGCGATCCACCGGATGTTTCGGATACAGCGGCTTCGGGAGGTGCAGGCTGCTGCGTTCGGGCTTTGCGGCGCGACGATTTACCCATCGGTTCTGTCCAGGTTGTTGATGAGGGCAGCGGAGTAGCCGGCGCCGAAGCCGTTGTCGATATTGACGACCAGAACGCCGGAGGCGCAGGAGTTGAGCATGGTGAGCAGGGCGGCCAGACCGTTGAAGCTGGCCCCGTAGCCGACGCTGGTCGGCACGGCGATGACCGGCACGTCCACCAGGCCGCCGACGACGCTGGCCAGGGCACCCTCCATGCCGGCGACGACGACGATGACGCGGGCGTCGCGCAGCCGGTCGCGGTAGGATAGCAGGCGGTGGATACCGGCCACGCCGACGTCGAAAATTCCCTCTACCTTGGCACCCATGGTGCGAGCGGTGACCACCGCCTCCTGGGCGACCGGCAGATCGGAGGTGCCGGCCGAAACCACGACGACCAATCCCTGTTCCGCATAGGGTGGGGCATCGGCGGGGCGGATGACGACGGTGCGGGCGGTTGCGTCGTAGTCGGCGCGCGGGAAGCGCTCGACCAGTCCCTGGCCGATTTCGGGGGAGACCCGGGTGGCCAGCACCTGGGAGCCGCGCTCTGCCAGGCGCTCGGCGATGGTGAGCACCTGATCCTGAGTCTTCCCCTGAGAGAAGATCACCTCGGGATAGCCGGTGCGCAGCGTCCGGTGGTGGTCGATATGGGCGAAACCCAGATTCTCGAAGGGCAGGTCCCGGAGTTGCTCGAGCGCCTGATCGGGGGAGACGCCCCCCTCGGCGACCTGTTGCAGGAGTTGGTGTATAGTTTTCTGATCCATGATTTTTAGCTAATAAAGGGAAGCCGTCGGGATTGTCAACGGGTGGTTGGGGAACGACGCGTGGAGAAGCGATTCGCCCCGCCGATGGGGGAAGCATTGACCGCCACCGGGAAGGAATTGCTGTCCCGCGGGGAAAATGGACAGAATCAAAATATTATAATTATATGTTAATACTAAATTTGAGAAATTTACACACGATGGCATGAGCGTTGCTATAAAACCTCTCGTATGAGAGGAGTCTGTCAATGAGTGAAGTCGGTTTCATCCTGCTGTCGGCTCTCTTCCTGGCGGTGCCGGTCAGCATAAAATATCTGCTTGCCTTTCAGATGCGCCACATGGTCACCGTGCTGAAGCGACAGGAGCGTGAGGTGGAGCAGTTGGCGATGTATCTGGAGGCGATCGAACAAGAGTCCCTGGTTACGAGGAGGGCGATGCGTCAGGTCGAGGGGCAGCGCCGCCAGGCGCAGGCCCGCAGGGAACTGCTCGAGGATAAATTGGATCGGGTCCGGAAGACGGCGGCCGAAGGGCCGGTTATCGCGGTCAGGGGACCGGCGGCAGAGGTGGCAGTGGGCGCAGAGCCGGTGACGGCTCAGGCGACCTGAACGCCTGACGACAGCAGCGGAAGCCGATCCCGGGGCCTCTGTTGCCCACCTGAGTGGTTCTTCAAGAAAAAACCTTGACGAATTTCGATCAAGATCTCCCAGTAAATTAATATCGTTACGCGATTTCCGGAGATCAGAAACTTTGTTGACAGACTACTGAGTGCTCAACGGCAGCAGCGGAAACCCATCCCCTCCTCCGGTTTGTACCCATCGTATTGCGCCTCCAGGCCCATTTCGCTGTCCGGGGCAGTGACTGCGAAACCGACGGGAAGCGGCACCAGCGTGACGAAGACTCCGCAGTCGGCCGCCGGAATATCCTGGACGCCGCTGATATTGAACCCCCCCACCCATACTTCGGGCGCGCTGATGTAGGCCACCCATTCGCGCAAATTGCCGGTCAAATCGTAGACCCCGTTCTCTCCAGCGCAGTTGGGGAAGCTGCCCGAGGCGGCGGTATGGGAGGCCGGATCGGGATTCTCATCGGCGACTTCGGAGCCGGAAGAGTTGCAAAACCGACGCCCGAACGGTTGGCCTGCGAAGGATTGCGGATCGTCAGTAGAGGCGTATCGCCGCTCTTCTCCGTCTTGGCAGGCATAAGTCCATTCCGCCCGACTGCACAACCTTTTTCCCTGCGCAGCGCACAGCCGGAAGGCCTCGAACCAGGAGGCGACCAGCAGCGGAAATTCCCCTTTTTGATTGGGATATTCATATACGTCGATCTCGTAATCTTCTCCAGAGGACAGAGCGAGCGAAACCATGCCGCCGGCCGGGGTCATGGGGTCGGGAAAAAGGCTGACGATGAAATCGGCGCTTACCGTGTCGCTGCCGTCGCTGGCGCTGACCTGGAAGCGGAAGTCGCCGGTAAAGAGGGGAACGAACTGCAGTTGGGATCCCTCTGTAGTTCTCTGCGGCTGCAGGATTAGCTCGGGACCTTCCAGCTGGCTCCAGGTAATTTCGAGCGGATCGCCGTCGAGGTCGCTGACCTGTGCGTCGAGGGCAATGAACGGCTCGCGGAAGGAGACCGCAGTATCCGCCGGTGCCTGCAGCACCGGCGGGCGCTGGACGACTTCGACGTTGAAGGATTCGACCAGTTCGAAGGACTCCTGCTCGCAATTGGAGCGCTCCTCGTGGTCCTCGATGATGGCACAGACGCGGTCGCGAACGGTGACTGTGATCAGGAAATCTTCGGACTCCCCCTCTATCTGCTTGGGTGCGACCCAGGTGGTAGAGGATGCATCGGGGGTGAGAAAGGTGCCGTTACCGGCGGTGTCGGCCACCGCCGAACTGAGGCGGATGGATAGCCAGGTGAAGAAGAGGGGGTCGTCGTCCTCGTCGGCAGCCAGGATTTCGAGTCGCACAGAGCCCCCACGGCGAATCTGGTTGGTGCTGATCGTGCTCGACTCGAGCGTGGGGGATTCGTTGGGGAGTTCCTGATTTACGAGCGTGCAGGCGTTGAGGAGCAGGACGAAGAGAAAGAGAAGGGTCATTCGCCTTCGTCGAGCAGCAATTCGAGGATCCGCTCCAGATCGGTGTCGTCGTAGAATTCGACCTCGATCCGCCCCTTTTTTGCGGGGCTGCGGCGGATGTTGACGGCGGTGCCGAAGCGGTGCTGCAAGCGTTCCTCAAAGTCGAGGATATGGGGGTCGGCCCCCTCTTCCTTGGCGGGGGCACGACGGGTCTTATCGCGCCCGGCGCGGCGGGCATTGACCGCCTTTTCGACCTCGCGGGCGGTCATTTTTTCGGCGACGGCGCGGCGGGCCAGTTCGAGGCGATCGTCGTCTTCTTCGAGGCCGAGGAGGGCGCGAGAGTGGCCCATCTGCAGCTGTCCCTTGCGCAGGAAATCCTGAATCTCGTGCGGCAGGTTGAGCAGGCGCACCAGGTTGGCGATGGTGGAGCGGTTTTTGCCGACCTTCTGGGCCACCTCGTCCTGGGTGAGGAAGCACTTGGTGATCAGGGAGCGGTAGCCTTCGGCCTCCTCGACCGGGTTGAGATCCTCGCGCTGGACGTTTTCGATGAGCGAGAGCTCCATGAGCTCCTGCTGCGAATCGATCTCGTAGACGAGGGCGGGGATGGTTTCGAAACCGCCCTTTTTGGAAGCCCGCCAGCGGCGTTCACCGGCGATGATCTGGTAGGTCTGGCCGACGCGGTTGACGGCGATCGGTTGGATAACCCCCTTTTCCTGGATGGAGCGCATCAACTCGTCGATATGCTCGTCGTCGAAGTCCATGCGCGCCTGGAAGGGGTTGGGTTCAATCTCGTCCACGTTGATCTGGACGACCTGCCGGGTGTCCTCGCCCGGGGCGCTGGAGTCGGGGTACTCGGGGATCAGGGCGTTTATGCCCTTGCCCAGGACCGGCTTCTTACCCATGATTGATGACTTCTCCTGCGAGACTCATGTAGTTTTGGGCCCCGGGTGAAAGAATGTCGTAGAGCACGATCGGCTGGCCGAAGCTGGGTGCTTCGGCCAGCCGAACATTGCGCGTGATAGCGGTCTTGTAGACCTTGTTGCCGAAGTAGGACTTCACCTCGGCAGCCACCTGGCGCGAAAGGTTGAGACGGCCGTCGTACATGGTGAGCAGGACGCCGGCGATCTGCAGCTTCGGGTTCAGGTGGCGCTGGATGAGGCGGATGGTGTTGAGCAGCTTGCCCAGTCCTTCCAGAGCGTAGTATTCGCACTGGATGGGGATGAGCACCGAATCCGCCGCGGTCAGGGCATTGATAGTGAGCAACCCCAAAGAGGGGGGGCAATCGACGATGACGTAGGCGTAATCTTCCTTCAGTGCCGAGATAAGCCCTTCGAGTTTTTGCTCGCGGGCAATCATGTTGACCATCTCCACTTCAGCCCCGGTCAGGTTGATGTGGGAGGGGATCAACGAGAGATACGAGATCTCGGTCTGGTGGATGACATCCTGCGCTGGGCGGTCGCCGATTAGCAGATTGTAGATGTTGTTCTGCTCGACTTCCGCCGCCTGCACGCCGCAACCGCTGGTGGCGTTGGCCTGGGGATCCATATCGATCAGCAGCGTAGGCTGCTCGGCCACGGCGAGGCAGGCCGCCAGATTGACGGCGGTGGTCGTCTTACCCACGCCGCCTTTCTGGTTGGCTATCGCGATTACCCTACTCATAAGCCCTTATTTTTTCTTTTTGTCGGCCAGGGCGGCCTGGGCCGCGGCCAGCCGTGCGATCGGTACCCGGAAGGGGGAGCAGGAGACGTAGTTCAGACCCACCCGGTGGCAGAATTCGACCGATTCGGGGTCGCCGCCATGCTCGCCACAGATGCCGAGTTTCAGGTTTTTGCGGGTCGAGCGACCGCGCTCGGCCGCTATCTGCACCAGTTGGCCGACGCCCTCCTGATCCAGGGACTGGAACGGATCGACTGGGAGGATCTCCTTGGCGACGTATTCGGGCAGGAAGGTGCCGGCATCGTCGCGGCTGAAGCCGAAGGTCATCTGCGTCAGATCGTTGGTGCCAAAGCTGAAGAACTCGGCCTCTTCGGCGATCTTGTCGGCGACCAGCGCGGCGCGCGGGATTTCGATCATGGTGCCGACGGTGTATTCGAGCTTGGCCTTCTTCTTGGCGATGAGACCGTCGGCGACGTCGACGATCATGGCCTTGAGGGTAGCCAACTCGGCGACGGTGCCGACCAGCGGAACCATGATTTCGGGCATCGCCTTGATCCGCTTCTTGCGGCAGTTGATGGCTGCTTCGATGATCGCCTCGGCCTGCATCTCGTAGATCTCGGGATAGGTGACGCCGAGACGGCAGCCGCGGTGACCGAGCATCGGGTTGAACTCGTGCAGGGAGTCGACCTTTTGCTTGACGGCAGCGGCGGAGATACCCAGCTGTTTGGCCATCTCCTTCTGCTGGGGGGCCTCGTGGGGCACGAACTCGTGCAGCGGCGGATCCAGCAGGCGGATGGTGACCGGGAGGCCCTTCATGGCCTTGAAGATGCCCTCGAAGTCCTTGCGCTGCATGGGTTTCAATTTGGCCAGAGCCTTGCGGCGACCGACCTCGTCCTCGGCCAGAATCATCTCGCGGACGGCCAGGATACGATCCCCTTCAAAGAACATGTGCTCGGTGCGGCACAGGCCGATTCCCTCGGCGCCGAACTGGCGCCCAACCTCGGAGTCGTGGGGAGTATCGGCGTTGGTGCGCACGTTGAGCTTGCGCGCCGCGTCGGCCCACTTCATGAGGGTGGCGAAGTCTTTGGAGAACTTGGCTTCCTGGGTGGCTACCTGGCCGAGCATGACTTCGCCGGAGGTGCCGTCGAGAGAGATCCAGTCGCCCTTTTTGATGGTTTTGCCGACGGCGACGAACTGATCCTTTTTGTAGTCGATGGCCAGGGCGCCGCAACCGGCCACGCAGCACTTACCCATACCGCGGGCGACGACAGCCGCGTGGGAGGTCATTCCGCCGCGGGCGGTGAGGATGCCCTGGGCGGCATGCATGCCGCCGATGTCCTCGGGCGAGGTCTCGATGCGGACCAGGATGACGGGTTCGCCCTTGGCCGCCTCAGCCTCGGCGTCTTCGGCGTTGAAGACGGCCTTGCCGGAAGCCGCACCCGGAGAGGCTGGCAGACCGGTGCCGATCACCTCTTCCTTGCCGGAGCGCTTGAAGGAAGGGTGGAGGAGCTGGTCGAGATCGCTGGGCTTGACGCGGTTGATCGCCTCGTCCTGAGTGATCAATTTTTCCTTGACCATATCGACGGCGATCTTGACGGCGGCGGCGGTGGTGCGCTTGCCGGTGCGGGTCTGGAGCATCCAGAGGACCCTGTTCTGGATGGTGAACTCCATGTCCTGCATTTCCTTATAGTGCTTTTCGAGCAGATCGCAAACCGCGACGAACTGCTTGTAGGCGGCGGGCATCTGGCGGGCCA
>Ga0257125_1001309_pt1 | contig 25911 bp, 7 predicted proteins | sample SI106_200metaG_FD_190183 | JGI IMG/M metagenome (GOLD analysis project Ga0257125, IMG submission 190183) | Marine microbial communities from Saanich Inlet, British Columbia, Canada - SI106_200 | ecosystem: Environmental > Aquatic > Marine > Inlet | place: Canada: British Columbia | collected... | reverse complement strand
ATTAAAAAAGACGTGTTTTTGTTACATCTCAAAGAATGTGAATTTAGATTCAATTATCGGAACGAAAATCTTTATGGTAAAATGTTAGAAATACTTAAAAATAACTCGCTGTTCTAGTCTTGACCCATATAAAATTTATGTAAAATCAACAACTTGTTGCCAAAAAGTCTTTTGTCATGGTACAAAACACATGCCCTCTATCCGCATTGACCAAAACCTTCGGTCAGAAATTTACTTTCTCACTTTTACCGTCAAACATTGGTACGATCTTTTTGATAGGAATAATCGTTTTCAAATTTTAAGTGATTCAATTCAATATTGCCAAAAACACAAAGGATTAAAGGTACTTTCTTATGTTTTTATGTTGAATCATCTTCACTTAATAGCAACAAGTCCTGACATGATTGGATTTGTCAGAGATTTCAAATGTCATGTTTCGAGAGAAATAAAAAAAAACATCATCGCTACAGAGCCAACTATTTTGAAATTATTTTCTATTGGAGACGAGCAATACGAATTTTGGGAAAAAACAAATATGCCAAAACTTATTGAAACACCCCATTTCCTTGAACAAAAAATGAATTACATTCATGAAAATCCGGTACGAAAGCAATACGTTAATATTCCAGAACACTGGGTGTGGTCATCTGCAAATCCCAAGAGTGCTGTTAGTGTTGATAGCTTCGATTTATAAACATGAGGAGCAGGACACAGCCCTGCTCTTGCTTTAAATAGCTTCGACAACATGAAGAGCAGGACACAGCCCTGCTCTTGCTTTAAATAGCTTCGACAACATGAGGAGCAGGACACAGCCCTGCTTTTGCTTTAAATAGCTTCGACAACATGAGGAGCAGGACACAGCCCTGCTTTTGCTTTAAATAGCTTCGACAACATGAAGAGCAGGACACAGCCCTGCTCCTGCTTTAAATAGCTTCGACAACATGAGGAGCAGGACACAGCCCTGCTTTTGCTTTAAATAGCTTCGACAACATGAAGAGCAGGACACAGCCCTGCTTTTGCTTTAAATAGCTTCGACAACATGAAGAGCAGGACACAGCCCTGCTCTTGCTTTAAATAGCTTCGACAACATGAGGAGCAGGACACAGCCCTGCTCTTGCTTTAAATAGCTTCGACAACATGAGGAGCAGGACACAGCCCTGCTCCTGCTTTAAATAGCTTCGACAACATGAGGAGCAGGACACAGCCCTGCTTTTGCTTTAAATAGCTTCGACAACATGAGGAGCAGGACACAGCCCTGCTCTTGCTTTAGACAAGGAAGGGTTACCGACCTCCGTCGTAGAGCATTTTGATTTCTTTATCAGAGAGGGCTCTGTTGTAAACACGTGCTTCATCAATGGATCCATGCAAACGCCAATCAGGATATCCTCCGAGATGAACATATCCAGAGGAGCTATCGAGTTTCCCAGAAAGAATGACTTCATTATCGAATTCTCCATTCACATAAAATCGAATCGCATCGTCGGCATAAATATATTCTACTGCCATATGCGTCCACGTGTTGTAGGGGATTGCGGTTAATCCGCTTACATGTGTTTCAACGCTTCCGATGAGTGTTTCAAACTGTGCTTCTTGATCGTGAATATGCCAGATCCACGGAGACCAACTTCCGATGATGGTGTTTCGATTGGCATCAGTGGTTTTATTTACCCACGCCGAAAATGTGAAATCATCGGTGATCGGGAGTTGGAGGGTTGTCGAAATATAGTCCCCTCCATCAAAGGTTGTGTATTCACTTCCGACGACTGGATCACCAGAAAATGTCCCATGATTATCGTATGGCGTGGCGTCTCCCACAGAGGTGCTGGACCGGAGTGATTGACTATCGAGTGGCCAATATCCAATCAAACCCTTATTGATATTTCCTACAGAAGCTTTTTGTTGTTTTGTATGTCCTTGATCGTAGAGAGAGGCTACTTCTGTGGCGGAAAGGGGACGATCGTAGAGTCGCAGATCTTTCATATTTCCTTCAAAATAAGAACCATAGGAAGTATGTGCGGTTGGATATCCTTGGCCTATCCCTGAGAACGTACAGGTATTGGAAGTATATCCCGCGGATGAATCATTATCGGTGCCTTGGAAAACCCCATCCATATAAATATCAAAGACATTATTGTCTCCGGTAATAGTCACATAATGCCAATCGGTATCAGCTACTACATTTGTGGTGTAGTTGCCCCAATATTCAGAATTAATATCTCGTTCCCCGCGTAAGAGAAATTTTCCACCAGAGATTCTATAGTCCAAAAATTTGTAAGAAGCGCTTCCATACAGAATTCGTAATGCCGAGGTGGTATTGGTGGCATCGTCGGTTGTCAAAGAATCTCTCTTTGCCCAAAATCCTACGGTAAAGCTTGTCAAATCAATGGTCTGTGTGGGGACCTGAATATAATCTCCATTTCCTGTGCCGACTCCTCCATCAAAATGCACAGAATCACCAATTAATTTTGCTCCACTCACGATTCCGTGATTATTATTTCCACTGATATCTCCCGCTCCTGACGACAATGGCCAGTGGGCGATGGGGGAGGCGATGTCGGATCCGTTGTAGAGATTTGTAACTTCTGTGGAGGAAAGGGCGCGATCGTAGATGCGGGCATCAGCAATGGAGCCATTGAAAAAGGGGATACCATTATAAGAACTACTTTGAGTCCCTATTTTTAAATCCATATTACTTTCAGTTGTTGCTACAAAACCTGGAAAAGAACAAGCAGCTCCTCTGTCTAGTTGCCCATTAACATATATATAAAAATTAGTGCCATCATCAATTCCCACGACATGATACCAGGTGCCAGGTGTAACAGCTGTTGTACCAGCACAAACAAAATCGTCATCATCATCTTCTTCTCTACTAAATTGAAAATGATTATTCCAAATTTCAATTCCGTAATCTCTCACACTTCCACCAGAGATTTGCCCCCTGCCTATAACTACTTTGTTTGTACTACTATCTTGTTTGACCCATGCATTAATAGTTATTGATCTTTCAAAAGATACACTATTTAAATCAGTAATACCGATAGAGTCATCCGTCCCATCAAAATAATATCCCTGATTCCGAATATTGGTACCTTCATACAGGGTTCCATGATTATCATTTGCGGTTTGATCTCCAGCGAGAACCTTTGTCATAATGAAGTTATCAACTGTTCCATTGAAATTATTAAATCCATGCAGATGAATACTGCTATTGGAAAGAGAGGTTCCGGTCGTGACCTCGAAATCATAATGTCCAGAAGTGGTGAGTCCACTTGATCCACTTCCCACCAGATACACATTGGAATCTCCGATAGAGAAAAATCCGGCATTTACAGTCAGATCAAATGAAATTCGATACTTGGTGTCAGAAACGAGTCCAATTCCTTGGCTGATATAGGTTCGGCTCGATTGGCTTCCATCACAGGAAGCAACGCCTCCAGAGATGCTCCAACCCGCTTGTTTTCCCCACGCAGTATCAGCATCAAAAGTTCCATTCGTGACGGGATTGTCCGCGGTTGTTTTACTTCGACTTGTGAGTGGCCAGTGTCCGACGAGACCTTGGTTTAAGTTTCCAGTCGACATGCTAGATTCCGATCCTTCGTAGAGCGTGAGGACTTCGGTGGCAGTGAGGGATCGGTCGTAGACACGGACGTCGGAGAAGGAGCCCGTAAAGAAACTTGAAGCTGTGTACCGCGCCCCAATTCGTAGAGATCTGAAATCGGGATCAAGTCCCGATCCCGTATCGATCAATGCTCCATTGAGATAGATTTTTGATTCAGTTGAATTTGTGGTTATCGTTACGTGATGCCAAGTGTTATTGGAAAGATTTGAAGATTGGATTTCGACAAGTCCGTTGAAACAGATGTTTCCTTCGGAATCTGTACAAGCACCACTTACATAATCTTGTAAAAACCAAAAATTCCCTGTGCCACGCCCATCTATGAGATAATCGGCTCCAGTATTAATATTTGGTTTTTGAAACCAGAGAGCAATGGTTCCCGCCGAGGGGTTCCCCACATCTCCCAAATCAACATAGTCAGTACTTCCATTAAAGGAAAGGGCTTTATCAGTCAGACCTTTATAATTGGTAGTGTAGGAATTTGTTCCAATCAGCGTTCCATGATTATCATTTGGAGTGGAATCCCCAGCGGTAATTTCTTTGATTGATACGGTTGTTTGATCAAACTCGACATACGGACTCGCCGTTCCTGATTCGCTTTGAATCACGAAATGGATCGCATCAAAATCAGGCGCACCAGAAAGATCGATAATCGTATCCATGTTTTTTACTTCGGAGACGAGATCGGATCCATAGTTATATCCGACGCCGGAGTAATAAGATGGAAACCAGCTCTCACTATCAGTAGGGGCATTGTAATCGAGTCGGGTGCTTCCGTTATACAAATGATATCCCCATCGTCCTCGTCCATTATTTACCGTGAAGGTTGCTCGTACTCGATACTTTCCTTTGACACTCGTGGAGAAATTTCTTCCCACTCCAGGCCAGCCTCCATTGGAGGTTGTGATATCAATATCATCTCCTGTTTGAGTGAAATAAGAGGTTCCTGTTGATCGGCCAGAATAGACAGAATTCGTCCATGCATCATAGGTTAAAGATTTATGGGTTTCTGCTTCTGCACTCAATGCCCAATGTCCGATGAGTCCGGCTTCGCCCCCACCACGAGAGACTGATACGGAGAGGGCGGATGCAGAGAGGGGGATGAGGAGAAGGAGGAGCAGAATTGGGATCCGGATCATAAAGGGATCCGGATCCCAATTCTTTAGTTGAACAAAAAATGTGTTCAATAGTTTTCTCCCCCCACCCCGCGAAGCGGGGCTTCCCCCCTCATGGAGGGGTGACAGGGGAGAGTGGAATCTTTTTTTATTATTCATTTTTTGTAATTGAAGGCCCACCGCTTAAGCGGTGGGTTGCAGGTTATTGCCCTTGATTATAAAGCATTTGGATTTCGTTGCCAGAAAGGACTCGATCGTAAATACGGACATCGGCGATATTTGCAGTAATGAAATTCCCACTTTGATCTCCTATTTTGAATGATGCCGGATCGGTGTCCGGATTGGTGAATGTTGCAGAATCAATTTTTACTCCATTGAGATATCCGGTCATTGTTGTTCCCGACCAAGAAAGAGCAACATCGTACCACGTATTGAGTGTAGTAGATTCTGTCAGGGTTATAGAAACTCCGGGGTTCCCTCGGGTGACAGCAAGAGCACTATTCCACTGGATATAGAATCGATTTGGTCCTGCTCCAAGTGCCATAAAAACAAAATCATTTGATCCTGTTGCGGTGGGATACACCCGAACAGTAATCGTGCCTTGTGTTGAATCAAGAACATTTGTCGGGACACTCATATAATCATTCACTCCATCAAAAGTTGTGTAATCAGTTCCAATTGTTGGACTTCCATAAACTGCTCCATGATTGGATTGAGGTGTCGTATCTGCGGTGAGATTGGCTTCTTTCACAGAAATATTGTCCGTCCATGTTGTTCCATTTGGATAACTGTGCGGATACACATAGACATTGAGAGTCGTGGTGGTGGCGGTTCCTGTTTTTTGGACAAATGTCCAATCAGTGGTGCCGGAAATAGAAGACCCAATCGTTCCACTAAAAGCGCCTTCCGTCGTTAAATAATGCGTTCCGGCGGTGAGATCGGATTTAACCCATGCACTGACGGTATATTGTTTTCCTATTACGACAGGAACAGAGGTTTGTCCGGCAAGTGGTTTCTCAGGACTGCCGTCATGGACTCCTTTGAGAGCATAGGAACCATCTTTTACGATATCAGTCACAACAGAATAATCTCCAGAACTATTACTCCATCCAGTCATGTCGCCTGCTTCAAAACTCGGATTAGTGAGTATGTTATCGCCTTTCTTTTCATACGCCGATTTCAATGGCCAGTGTCCCACGAGTCCTTTATTTAAATTCCCGAGGGAAGCTTGTTTTTGTTTTACATGACCTTGGTCGTAGAGAGAGGTGATTTCGGTGGCGGTAAGAGTGCGGTTGTAAACTTTGACCCCTTTAATTTCTCCATTGAAATAATTATTAATTTTCCCAATATTACAGGCGGTATTTGAAGAAAGAAATGATTGACCAGTACTGGTAGATTGTGTTTGTGTTCCATCTACATATTTTCTCATAATAGTGGTATCAAATGTTCCGACAATATGATGCCATTCTCCATCAATGATCGTATTTCCTGTGTATAAATCCCAGTATCCACTGTCGTCTTTTTTTCGAACAGCAAAGGTAGGTTTATCGTCTCTTAGTCGAAGTGACCAACCAGCATTTGTCCATCCAGTGGCACTTGTTGCTCCTTGTCGTACAATTCCGAGTTCTCCTGGGAATGGAGCGTCATAAGATGTTCTAATCCAAGCTTCAACAGTAAAATTAGTTTCATTGTCTACAAGTGCATTGTTTCCACAATCAATAGTGTCATCCGTCCCATCAAAACTCGCGGCTTCGCCAATTAAGGTGGCTCCGTTTACCGTAAGGGGACGATCACTTCCGCTAATGTCACTCAGACCAGAAGAGAGTGGCCAATAGACGAGAGGGGAGGCAACTTCTCCGCCAGTATAAAGTGTTTGCGCTTCTGTGGCAGTAAGTTTCCGGTCGTAAATCCGGACATCCGCAACAGTTCCTCCAAAGAAATTACGGAGATCACTGAATTCTGGGGGATTTGTTGTTGAACAAAAATCTCCGCTCCATTGAGCACCAATAAGAATAGGAAGACTATCATAGGTGGTTCCTTGCGCGGCAGAGGTTCCATTGACCGTTACGGCTGTTCCATTGATATACAGGGCTTGATCACTCGCTCCCCATTTTTTTGTCCAGGTGAAGTGGTAGGTTTCGCCATCGGTCAAAATAGCATCAGAATCATAGCTTCCATAGGCCGTATCGAGGTTACTATAAAAACGCAGGTAAAGTTTGTTGTCTTGTACATAAACATTGAAGTGCGCATCATTGTTACATCCGGTTCGACGGGACAGGACGGATTGCTTTGCGGTGTAATCTGTGGCTTGAATCGTGGCCGAGTAAGAAAACTCTCCATCGGCTCCGGTGTTAAATTCAGAAGCAGAACCACCAGCGGGCATCATCAGCCAGTCATTCGTTCCATCAAAACTATATCCGTGATTTCTCACGTCAGCGCCACCGGTAAGTGTTCCATCATTATTATTCGGAGTGGTGTCAGAAACGGTTGTGGCAGAATTCAAACTCTCTGTCGTCAACGGCCAGTGTCCCACAAGACCTTTGTTTGAAGTTCCCGTAGACATCTTGGATTCGGATCCTTCATAAAGATTGAGAATTTCGGTGGCAGAGAGGGCTCGATCGAAAAGTTTTACATCAGCGATTGAGCCGTTTAAATAATATAGGTTTGTTGCATGGTCATTAAATCCTATTCGATTGACATTATTAGAGACTAATCGAGAAAACGTTGTTATTGTTGTCGGAGTCCCTTCTAGATTTCCATTAAGATAGACTCGTATTTTTTGGTCAGAAGGGTCATAGGTTCCGGTGATAAGATACCACGTATCGTTTTGTAAAATAGTGGATCCAGTTGAGTATTTATACGCAGTTGGATCGTCGTAGGCTATCATTTTGGCATATCCATCTGAAGAAATCCCAATCCCTCCAGAGGCATAGTCGGAGTAACCAGTATTTGGTTTTTGACCAAAAATTCTTTGCTCAGTGGTGTTGTTATTGGTTTTTACCCAAGCGGAATACGTAACACCATCGGCTCGAATATTTGCTGCGGAGAGTATCTCATTTGGCAATACTATATGATCATCGGTTCCATCGAAGGACAGGGCATCTCCATTGTTTATTCTTCGTACCGTGAATTCCTCAAAGGTGATGGTTCCTGATGTACCACTGGAAACCTGAACTCCAATTGGTTCATCGCCAGCAAGCATGTGATGCGTGAGTACTTCATCGAAATCTCCAGAAGAAACTGAGAGAGTGGTTCCTGAAATGTCGTAATCTTTGATTTGAAAATTACAGGTCGAAGTTCCTTTTATGTGAATGACCCATTTTCCACCGCCTTCGGGGACCACTTGTTTTCGGATGTAACTATTTTCTGAACCATCGGTTGTAAGAGAATTGGCGGTTACGGTATCAAATCCTGCATTTACCCAAGACGTAAAACTATAGCCGTCAATAATGTCCGGACCGAGTCCTTCGGATGTGGGACCAGCGGTATAAATCGGCCCATTGAGAATTGCCCCATGATTGGTATTTGGAGTGGAGTCGGCGGTTTTGACTTCTTTAAGAGAAACTTCATCTATATAAAAACCAGGAAAATCAATATTTAAGGCAGTTGGATTTTTCCCAATCCAGAGAGGAGCCACTACTAATTCCATGGAAGTAACTCCAGATTCTACAGTGTAGCTTCCTGTGTATTGGTGCCAATCACTACTCAAAAATCGTTCTTTTGTGATTCCATCAGAAGTATTGGAACCGTTTGTAGCTGTCCATCGAAATCCATCACTATCGAGATTTGTGTGAATGTGCGGGTATCCTGTTTGATAATCAGAATTATCGGGGTTTCCAGAATCGCCTTTTATCCAAACGGAATAGGTAATTGTCTTTCCGACGTAATCAGACGCATTTGGTATGGTTTGGTATATAGCACCCCAGTCCCATGAAGTTTTGTAGATACGGTATGATTTTGATCCAGTTTTATAAACAGAAGAATCTGATGTTACCGAAAAACCTTGAGTTCCCCAACTCGTGATTCCATCTTCAAATCCAGAATTGAGAACTAGATTCGCGCCTTTGTTCTCACTCTCTTCACTCAGTTCCCAGTGTCCGATCAATCCAGCTTCGCCTTCACCACGAGAGATGGTGACGGAGAGGGCGGATGCAGAGAGGGGGATGAAGAGAAGGAGTAGGAGCAGAATTGGGATCCGGATCCTAAAGGGATCCGGATCCCAACAATTCTTTAGTTGAACAAAAAATGTGTTCAATAGTTTTCTCCCCCCACCCCGCGAAGCGAGGCTTCCCTCCTCATGGAGGGGGGACAGGGGAGAGTGGAATCTTTTTTTATTATTCATTTTTTGTAATTGAAGGCCCACCGCTTAAGCGGTGGGTTGCAGGTTATTGCCCTTGATTATAAAGCATTTGGATTTCGTTGCCAGAAAGGACTCGATCGTAAATACGGACATCGGCGATATTTGCAGTAATGAAATTCCCACTTTGATCTCCTATTTTGAATGATGCCGGATCGGTGTCCGGATTGGTGAATGTTGCAGAATCAATTTTTACTCCATTGAGATATCCGGTCATTGTTGTTCCCGACCAAGAAAGGGCAACATCGTACCACGTATTGAGTGTAGATGAACCAGAAAGGGAGATAGTAGTCATTGGATTTCCACGAGCAATATCAAGAAGACCATTCCATCGGATATAAAATCGATTTGAACCAGATCCCACAGAGTAAAAAACAAAATCACCTGATCCGGTTGCGGTGGGATACACCCGAACAGTAATCGTGCCTTGTGTTGAATCAAGAACATCTGTCGGGACACTCATATAATCATTCACTCCATCAAAAGTCGTGTAATCATCGCTTACAGTTGCACCCATGATAGTTCCATGATTATCAGAGGGAGTCGTGTCGGCGGTAACAATTTCTTTAACCACAACATTATCAATAGAACTCGTATTTCCCGGAGATCCATAAATAGATAACATACTTGTTCCGGCTATGATTTCAATACTTATTGTCTCCCCAACGTCTGCCTGTTGTACAGAATAGATATTTTCTGCACCCCATTCAGAAGTAAAAATGAGGCCTCCCGACAAACTGATAATATCGGCACTAATGGCGTATTTTTTTCCAATAGTAAGTATGCTTTGGCATTGTAAATAAGTACCACTTGTTCCATCAGCAGAAGCAATACCATTGGCTATTGACCAAGAATCACCAATACTCCAATTACTTTGATCAGAAAAGGATCCATTTGTTATGAGATCACTTCCTGTTTTTTCATACTTTGATTTCAATGGCCAGTGGCCCACGAGTCCTTTATTCAAATTTCCGACGGTGGCTTGTTTTTGTTTGAGATGACCTTGGTCGTAGAGAGAGGTGATTTCGGTGGATGAGAGAGCACGGTCGTAGATGCGGGCATCTTTGATGTGTCCATGAAATTCATAGTTCGTAGTAGCGATTCCTCCAATTCGAAAAGCTGTTGGTTGTGTAGGAGCTCCTGAGATTGATCCAGATTTATTAAGTACTCCATTTATATAAATTTTTGCATCAGACGAATTGAATACACCAGTTATGTGGTACCAGTTATTTGTTGTGATAGCGGAATCAGCAACGATATCTGAACTAGATTGTCCAAAGTACATACGTGGTTTTAAATCATTTCCAATAGATAATCCATAGGCACTATTTTTCCCAAGAATAAAAGCATTATTAACAGAAGGAGCTTCAAGATTAATCCAAGCAGAGAGAGTAAATAAATCTTCCGTAGGGTCGAGTTGTAATTCAGTATCGTTATTGACGAGTACATATTCATCCGTCCCATCAAAACTCGCCGCTTCACCAATGAGCGTCGCGCCACTCACCGTTCCATGATTATTATTTCCACTGATATCTCCCGCTCCCGAACGAAGCGGCCAATGGGCGATAGGGGAGGCAATGTCGGTGCCGTTGTAGAGAGCGGTGACTTCGGTAGAGGAGAGGGCGCGATCGTAGATGCGAACATCGGAGATGTTGCCGTCAAAGACTTCTAACCCTCTATGTACGACTTGACCAATATCAATACGAGCATCCGTTTTTGTTCCAAGTGATACACCTGTCTGGGTAGTGCCTTGTTGGACACCATTTAAATAAAATTTCAGATTTCCAGAAGAATCTACGGTAGTCATAAAATAAGACCAAACATGAGCCGTTGGTGTTGTTGTCGTTTTATAAATCGATCCAGTATAAAAACCAAGATATCCATCTCCTGTATTTAGGAAAAGTTGATATTGCATATTTGCTGCTCCCGTATCCGATCGTTTTGAAACAATTGTATTGTAATCGCTATAATCTCCAGTTGGTTTTATCCAAGCCCCAACACTTACTTCATTAGAAACAGCAAGTCCCGTGCCAAGAGAAATAAAATCATCCGTCCCATCAAAACTATACCCCTGATTCCTCACAGTGGCACCACCAGCGAGTGTTCCATGATTGTCATTTCCTGTGGCGTCGCCGACAGAGGTGCTTGATCGTAAAGATTCTGTATTGAGTGGCCAGTGTCCCACGAGGCCTTGGTTCTCATTTCCAGTGGACATTTTTGACTCGGATCCATCGTAGAGATTTGCTACTTCAGTGGCGGTGAGGGCGCGATCGTAGATGCGAGTATCAGTTATAGCACCGGTAAAGTATCTTGGATCATTTGTTTCATAATTGTATCGACTTCCTATGGTGGCATCGTTTGTGGAGATACCAAGACCATCAAAGGTTCCATTCTCCCCACTAGCTCCGTCATCTATAACCCCATTAATAAATACTTTAGAATTTGATGCGTCAGTAGTTTGGCCGTCCCAGGTGTATACTACGTGGATCCATGTGTTGAGATCCGAACTGTCAAAAACAGTATTAGAATATTTATAAATACGATTATCCCCATTTCCTATGATTCCTAACAATCGAGAGGTATTACCATCATTCCCATAAAATTGAAGTACAACTCCTTTATCATAAAGACCATCTTTAAGGAAATCTCCAAAGATCAGATCGGTCACCCCAATGGCTTCTGGTTTTATCCAAGAAGAGATCGTAAAACCATCTTGAAGATCATCGGTAAGAGTTTTATTTAGATCCACATAATCATCCGTCCCATCGAAGGACATGGCTTGCGGGGAGACAACTTCGCGGATAGTGAGATTATCTAAAGTAAACGAATTGGTACTCCTTCCAAAGAGAGAAATATTTGTTCCTGTCGCAATGGCTGTAAAGGAATACGTTCCATTTGCCAAAACTTTACTTCCGGTTGTAAAGGAAAAAGTCCCAGTAGAAAATCCAACATCATTGGTACCGGAATAATTTGAAATGGTATAGGTGACTTTATATTTTTTCCCAATTTCTAATGCATCTAATTGGCTCATATATGCCGTTGCTGTAGCAGTTGTACAATGTGCTTGATTTGCACTAATAGTCCATCCAGGATCCTTCGTCCAATCACTATCGGCATCGAATGTTCCATTGGTTACGAGCTCTTCCCCCAGACCTTCAGCGGTCGGCCCGGCGGTGTAGGTCGGCCCATTCATCAATGCTCCATCATTGGCATATCCCGTGGAATCGGCGGTGGTGATTTCTTTGAGGGTAATATTATCAATATAAATAATTTCTCCAGCTGTCATATTACTGGCATACAGATAATTACTAGTAGTACTATCGGCAGTAAAATCAAAACTAAAGTTAACAAAAGATTCGCTGGTAAAAGTATGTCCATGACTATAACTATCAGCATTTGAACCTACGAGAACATTTGAACCAGCATTTACGGCTGCCCAATAACTCACGCGGTATGTCCTTCCAACAACGAGATCAGTAGTAAGATCATGAGCATCTTTCCAATATAGATAGGCACCGTTGGCATTGGTGTGGTTGACATATGTGATTTTAAGAGATTTTGAACCAGTATGCGCTTTGTCGGTGGAGGCAGATACTGTATTGGTACCATAAATTGTCCACGATCCAGTATCAGTTTCGAAATCTCCAGCACCTCTATCAAACAAACTACTTCCTACATTCTCATTCGCTTCATTCAACTCCCAATGTCCCACGAGACCGGCTTGTCCTCCACCACGAGAGATGGTGACGGAGAGGGCGGATGCAGAGAGGGGGATAAAGAGAAGGAGCAGGAGCAGAATTGGGATCCGGATCCTAAAGGGATCCGGATCCCAACAATTCTTTAGTTGAACAAAAAATGTGTTCAATAGTTTTCTCCCCCCGTCTCCCGCAAGGCGGGAGACTTCCCCCCTCATGGAGGGGGGATTAAGGGGGGAGTCAATGGCAGTAGATTGCCACGTTTTATGTTGAACAAAAAATGCATGCCCTCGACTTCGATCGGGGGTGTTCAATACTCTTTTAAAAGAAACCCCTCTGTCCCACCGAGTGGGACATCTCCCCCTATCAAGGGAGATTAAATTCGATATTTTTCTTCCCCCTGATAAGGGGGATTGAGGGGGTTTAATTCTAAGGAGGGAGGTGTTAGAATTCCCTCTCTCTCGGTCTCTCTCCCATGGGGAGAGAGAAGATATTCGGAATCTTTTTTTATTATTCATTTTTTAACTTTCCTTAACTGTAAACTGTTAACTATAAACTATTAACTATCTCATTTATTTTCCTTGGTCATAAAGCATTTGAACTTCTCGTGCAGAGAGTGCTCGGTCGTAGATGCGGACATCGGCGAGATCACCATCAAAGTTATTATTCCATCCAGCGCCACCAGCATCAGCAATTTCAGCGGTGGAAGCAAAGGCAATACTTCCTACATAGGTTCCTTGGTTTAACAGGACTCCATCTTTGAAAAATTGCCAGACACCGTTGTTATACGTTCCCACAATATGATGCCAACCATCTGCTATCAAGGTGGCACTTGTGCTTTGACAACAAGAATCAGCGATTCCAAAAGAAAGACTGGTTGCCGTATCCATTCCAATATAGAGTCGATTATTCCCCGATTGATGTCCGAAGAGCATGGTTGAAGTTTGAGCGGCATCGTTTGATTTAGCCCACATGGAGACGGTTCCTGTCGTACCATTGAGGGCACTTGTAGGGATAGTAATTTTGTCATCCGTCCCATCAAAAGTTGTGTATGCTGATCCCACAGTCGCTCCAATGATAGATCCATGATTATCGCTAGAAGTGAGGTCGGCGGCAAGATTTATTTCTTTAACCGAAATATTATCAAGAAGTGCTGTTGTTTCAGCATTCAGATTAGATTGGGCATATCCTGCGTAAATTTTGTAGGTTCCTTCTATGTCTGGGGTAAAAGTTTTTGAAAAATAGGTCCATTCAGATTCGTTTGCTGATTTTAAAATATAGTTACTTGAATACCAAGCACTATTCTTTGTGATTCCGGCAACAATAATATCTCCAGCAGTATGACCTGTTATTTTATACCACCCAGAAAGAATATATGTTTTTCCAGGGGTAACCGAAAGGGTTTGATAATAGAATAGACTGGCACTTCCTGGGGTCATGGATGCGCGATATGTTTTTTCTTTTGGATCGGTTGCATCAACAGAAGAAGCGGTCATTCCTGAATCTGTCCAACCGGTGAAGTCACCCGTTTCAAATCCTCCATTCGTCACGAGATTACTCCCACTCGTCTCATACTTCGACGTCAACGGCCAATATCCCACGAGTCCTTTATTCAAATTTCCGACAGTGGCTTGTTTTTGTTTGAGATGGCCTTGGTCGTAGAGAGAGGTGATTTCGGTGGATGAGAGAGCACGGTCGTAGATACGAATATCTTTCATTTGCCCATCATAGTACCATTGAGTTCCGTCATGAGATCCCAGCAATATAGGATAACTAGAAGTGATATTTCCCCAATCACTCAGTGATGAAGTTTGTATTAAAATGCCATCAATATAGACTTTTATTTTGTGATCACTTGCTGTCAATACAAAATTATAATAATGCCACTCATCAAGATAACTAGAGACAGATAAATTGTACCCCTGTCTTTCACCAGAGGAACCATACACTTCGTAATTGATATCATTCCCGGAAGGATTTAATCGAAGGCCAAATCCCGGATGTCCGCCTGAAGCATTCCCATAATAAAGGCTTCTATAAGATCCAGTAAATCCTCCGAAGTTGAGCCAACCACTCCATGTTAAGTCGCCTCCATTAGCATCAAAAGTTCTTACATCTCCGAGATTGATATAATCATTTGTCCCATCAAAACTCGCGGCTTCGCCAATTAACGTTGCCCCAGTCACCGTCCCGTGATTATTATTTCCACTGATATCTCCCGCACCTGAACTGAGCGGCCAATGTCCGACAGGGGAGGCGATGTTATCGCCATTGTAAAGATTGAGAAGCTCTGTGGCAGAAAGAACTCTATCATAGAATTGGACATCAGCGATATTCCCATCCCAAGCATTGGAAGTATATCCAAGGTGAACGTTTCCGTAAGTCATTGTTCCATTCGCTGAATTTATGAGATTTCCTGTGAGTTTGAGAACCCCATCAAGATAGACTTTTGCCTCATTTGCTGTATGCGTTTCTTTTGTGATAGCGACCATGTGCCATTTCCCCGCAGTAAAACCACTAATAACGCCAAAAGGGATATTGCTGTCTGTTCCAGATGACGAAGAGGTATGTACAAAAAAGCTGGACCCACTAAATCCACAGGAAAAAGGGGTAACATTACTAATTCTATGCACATCCGATAAAGCTTCTTTTTTTACCCAATAGACCTGCGTAAGTTCATCAGTGGTCGTACTCGGCATTGTCGTTGTCTGAATAGTGTCATTCGTCCCATCAAAATAATATCCCTGATTCCGAATATTGGTACCTTCATACAGGGTTCCATGATTATCATTTGCGGTTTGATCTCCAGCGAGAACCTTTGTCATAATGAAGTTATCAACTGTTCCATTGAAATTATTAAATCCATGTAAATAAATACTGCTGTTCGCAAGAGAGGGTCCCGTGGTGACTTCAAAGTCATAATGACCAGAACTGGTCAGACCACTTGATCCATTTTCCACCAGATAAACATTAGAATCGCCGATAGAGAAAAATCCGGCTGTCACTGTTAGGTCAAAAGAAATGCGGTATTTCGTATCAGAAACAAGGCCAATAGCTTGGCTAATATACACGCGACTTGACTGACTTCCATCACAGGAGGCGACCCCACCAGTAATACTCCAACCGGATTGTTTCGCCCAAGAAGAGTCAGAATCAAAGGTTCCATTCGTGACGGGGTTGTCTGCGGTTGTTTTACTTTCACTCGTCAGCGGCCAATGCCCGACAAGACCTTTGTTTGTATTCCCGGTTGACATTGCGGATTCTGATCCTTCGTAGAGGGTGAGAACTTCGGTGGCGGAGAGGGCGCGGTCAAAGATACGGACGTCGGCGAGAGAACCAGTGAAAGTAGATGTTCCGCTCAATTTTAATAATTCAGAATTTGTAATGGAGCCAAGTTGAGAAGACGGAAAGTTTGAAAAAGGACGAGAGTTCCAATAAACCCCATCAGAGTAAGATAATATTTTTTGATCACTGCGATTAAGAATAGCTACTATGTGATGCCAGTTTCCATCAGTTGCATCATATCCTGCGTAGACATATTGATTTCCATCTCGAACGGAATCATTGAACCAAAAAATACAATTCCCGTTCCATCCACCGGAAAGATCAAATCGAAATCCTGAACCACTTCCGGAATCTTTTTGTAGAACAGTTCCAGAGGTGTCGGTTGTTTTGATCCATAGTGAGATTGTGAAATCACCATCTCCCGGTTCTAAATCTTCAGTGTTTTCAACTATTACAGAGTCATTCGTCCCATCGAAAGACATGGCAGATCCAGATTTATATTCTCGAATAGAAAGATTATCGAGGTAAATAGTTTGAACAAAATTTTTGTTCGTTACGATTTGGAATCGATAATCACTCGCATTCCTTGTTGCCGTGAAAGTGGTTTCATAATGCGTCCAAGTCCCATTTGCCGGAGTTGGATTTGTTCCGTAATCTATAGCGGCTCCACCAGTATCCGTTCGTACTTGGGCTGTGACTCGGCTTCCGTCTCCATAGAGATCATATTTAATTTGATATATTTTTCCTGATTCGAGGGAAAACGGTTTATATTGCACTCCTTGCCAGTCAGTAGCGGTGGTAGTTACAAGTTTTCGGCTGTAGGAGCCATCGAGAACTTGATCGGTACTTCGTGTATGGGTTGTTGGAGAACCAGAAGTAACCCAGTCGCTGGATTCTGTCTCGGCATTTCCGTAAGGAGTGAGTTGTGGTCCAAATCCATCAGTGGTTGGACCGGCGGTGTAGGTCGGCCCATTGAGCATCGATCCATCATTGGAATATCCCGTGGAATCGGCGGTGGTGACTTCTTTTAATTCAGCTTGTGCAAATTCAACCCAATCACCAGTAACAGCGGCAGGATTTGTAAGTGTCCCAAGACGAATTGCTAAATCTGTTGCATCAGTACAAGTGAAAGTACTGCTATATTTTATCCAATCTGTTGTTACAGATGATCCCATATTCGTTTGAATATTCGATGATGGAGCGTTTCGAACACTAAGCCATAAATTACCTGATCTGTTCGACCTTGCCCAAACAGATGCGGTGTAAGTCTTTCCAACAGTGAGTGCTACACTCTGAGAAATTTGTTCATAATAATATGTTAAATTATTGCTGTTCCACGTTATTCGTACATTATCATTTCCATTGAAGTTGTTTTGATGACTAAATGTAACGATATCACTCGTATCTCTTTCAGTCCATTCTGTGAAATCTTCTCCGCTGTAATTATTGAAATTTCCGTTGGTCAAAAGGTTATTTCCCGTTGTTTCCGCTTCTTCACTCAATTCCCAGTGTCCGATGAGACCTTTTTCACTTCCACCACGAGAGATGGTGACGGTCATGGCGGAGGCAGAGAGGGGGATGAGGAGAAGGAGCAGAACTGGGATCCGGATCCCTCTAGGATCCGGATCCCAGTTCTTTAGTTGAACAAAAAATGTGTTCAATAATTTAAAACCCCTCTCTCTAACTCTCCTCGCCAGATGGGAGAGCGCACTCCCTCTCCTTTTGGGAGAGGGTTGGGGTGAGGGGGGTCTAAAGTTCATAAGTTTTACAAAATTTTATTTTTTAAACAGTCCTTTAAAGAATACTTTAATAGATCCAAACCAATTGACGTCTTCGACTTCATCTTCTGCATCAATGATTGGTGTATCGGGAACAGTCTCAGGTGCTACGGCTACGATCTTTCCAGATTTAAGTCCTTTCGCAACTTCTTTTTGTACACTTGAGATCATCTTTCCAAAATCTCCTTCGAGCTTGCTCGCAAGCGTTACGAATTTTTTATCAACAAGCGCTTCAAGAGAAGCTTCATCAATTTGTGCAGAAACAATTTCAGTATCGTTTACTTTGTCTTCTGCTTTTTTTCCACAAAGGAATTTCCCATTCGCGGCATCAAATCGCAAATTGTCACAATTAGGAACCGCTTGGCAGGTTTCGCCAATTCGGACTTGTCCTGTTCCACAGTATTGTACAAATTGAGAAGGATCAATGGTTTGAGGGGTTGCACAAGTGAAGTTTGATCCGCTAAAGTTCAGAAATTCACAAGAGGGGATAGACACACATTGCGTACCGATTTTCACTTGGTTTCCACTACAGTCGTTTGATCCGCTTCCGACTTCCACTCCGCCAATCATGATTTTGGCACCGGCGGGAAGATTAATGTTTCCGGAATCATCAATTTGAAGTTTTGAAGCAACCGTTTGTCCCGCTTCATTTTGAATGGTCGCAAATTGTTGAGCAAAGGCACTACAGGCTGGGGGATTGTTTCCATTACAAGTCATCCCAAAGATTCCGACCTGTCCATTGGATGTACACGTTCCACCCGCTTGGATTTCACATCCGTTGCTGGCATCGCCATCACAATTGAGGTATCCACTGTCACAGGTGATCTTTCCTTTGCTTCCATCACATCCATCCACAGTGGCGTGGTTTCCGGCACTTCCATTTGCGACTTCACAATCAGGATTGGAAGTATCACAATTGAAGAATCCAGCACTACAGTCTCCACATTCAAATCCGCCTTCTTTGAGACATTTGGTGTTTTTATTTTGAGCGTCACAGGTGCTGTCTGATTGACATTGCCAAGGAATACACGTGGTGCTTTCGGCAGTACAATTAAGTACCAACCCTCCAGCAAGTCCAGAGTTAAGATTAGAGGTTGATTCTAAATCAGCTTTGGCTTTTTCTACATTTGCAGGTGTTTCACAATGCAAGATGCCATCGTATCCACACACGTATTGATCTGCTTCACAGTCGATCGACATGTAGGTCGTATTACATTCTGTGAAATCGGTGACCCATCGGTCTTCCGCAGAAGCATTAGGGATAAAGAATACTGCAGCCATGAGGCCGAAGCAGAGCAGAAGGAAGGACCTTCTGAAGCCGAACTGTGAGTGTGTGTTTTTCATGTTAATGAAAGGGTTAGAGAGTAATTGCTAAAGGTAAAAGGTAAAAGAAAGTTTAAAGATTAAATGTAAATAGAATATGGTCATTCCGGCTTGCCCGGAATCGGTTGAAAGCTTGAAAGAATGTTGTAAGCGTTAGCGCGGTACTTGTGATAATTATTCGTTTCACTCTGTATACAGGCGGACCACTCGTCCGATCCTGGGCAAGCCAGGATGACTGAGTAGAGAGAGTCTTTTGAATTTTTTTCATATTTTTTAACTATTTTTTTAAGGGATCCTTCGGCAGAGCCTGTCCTCGAGAAGTCGAGGGCTCAGGATGACACTGCGTGTCATTTACAGCATGCGAAGGCTTTGGAAGTATTACAATACCCGACTCCGCTTCGTCCACCGGACGTGGAGTTGAGAATCCAGAAGTTTCCGAAGGCGGCGTTGGTGCTGAGTGCCCAACCGTTACAGTCATCAGCTGGTCTGACGGCTGGAGCGTATTTGGCTCCTCCGGAGTTGATCCAGACTTGAGTGGTTCCACCCGCTGACCAGGTCCCGAGTGTGGTGAGGTCAGAGATCATGGCGATGGTTCGCGTGATTTCATCAACAGAACAGACATGAGAGCCCGTGACCGCAGTGTCACAGAGATCGTTAGCCGCTCGGTATCCCGTCAAGCTGTCATGCGCGGCACTTCCATTTGAGGCAGCTGACACGCCCACAAAGATGCTCGAGTTATTGTCCCAGTCGTTGGTAGAAATGTCTTTACAGTTCGCACCGTTCTCGTCACAGAGTTGTGTGGCACGAATAGTTCCTGCAACATCCAAAGCTGAGTCAGGAGTGGTGTCGCCGATACCGACGTTACCATCTCCTAATACCGTAAACGTTTCCGTTCCACTATCATTTATAAATTTAACATTTGTTCCACTTGAATTATTAGGACCCTGTACGGAAAGAGCTACATTAGATCCCTCAGTATCAACTATTTGAAGACTTGCTGTTGGACTCGCCGTCCCGATACCGACGTTACCGGCTGGATCTATTCGCATTTTTTCAGCTGCAGTTTCTCCAACATCATCTCCGATATGAAAAGCAATATAATTAGATCCTCCAGCATTTATATCTGCATAAAATTCTAAATCATTACGAGCAGTCATTGCTAAATCTCCATTAACGGCAGATCTCAAACCTTCATCAATATTATTAAAACCAATTCTTTGATTTAATCCTGAAAGAAGTATATTTCCACCAGAAACATCTAATAACTCACCAGGAGTTGTCGTCCCAATTCCGACGTTTCCAGTCCCCGTAAGGAGAGCATAATTATTAGCGGTACCTGTAGCGGAAAAATAACCTCCAACATTTATTCCAGAAGCTCTTGATCCTGTAGAAATACCTTGTATTCCATAATTATAACCTGTTCCAGAAGTCGCATATCCATTTGCCAAAACTGCAATACCTCCGTTTCCATTATATCCATAGGAAGCAATTCCTACAGCATTATCTGCATTTTCACTTCTAACATCTAGTCTTTTACCTGCTTGAGGACTCACCGTCCCAATCCCGACTCCGGCATCTGTAAATGTTGCTATGTCAGTTCCCGCAGGTCTAATTCTCAAATCAGAAGAAGTCATCTGCCATATTGCAGTGCTTCCATTAAATACAAGTCCGGAACCAGCTACACTTCCTGGAGTTCCTGCAATATGAAGCCTTCCACTTGGATCCGTCGTCCCGATACCGACGTTACCAGACTTTAAAATAGTCATTCGCTGGGCATAGGATCCCTCGTTATTTGTTTTGAACTGAATATCTCCTCCCGTGCCTGTGAAGGCCTCTCCTGTGTCGGAATTTATTCCAATGACAGCATGCATAGTTGTTCCTGGAGCTCTTATAAATTCAAGATTATAAGTCCCGAGTTGTGAATAATAAGAAGCAGTTGATCCTGTGATTTTTAGACCATCCGTGTAATCAGTCGTATCTGTGTCTGTAATAAGAAGTTGCGGAGTGGTGGAACTTACTTCCAATTCCGCCCCAGGACTCGTCGTCCCGATCCCCACATTCCCCGTTCCCTCGATGGTCACGAGGGAGGTTCCACTTGAGTTATTAAACCGGAAATCGCGCGTATTATCTCGGAGTTGTCCAATCCAATCGGTTCCACTTCCAGCGGTTGGAGAGAAACGAAGGGCATAAGAACTTCCAGAAGTATTGAGAGAGGTTCCAAAAACGGATCCATTTGCATGGAGTGTTGAAGTTGGATTTGTTATTCCGATTCCCACCTTGCCATCAGCAGTAACCGTCATGGTATCTCCGAGACTTGATGTTCCAGTTCGGAAAGTCATATTACTATTGAGTGGAGCGGAGATAGAATCGGTTGAGATTTCTATATTGGACAGAGTAGAGGTTCCGCTGACGGTGAGGTCTCCAGCGATCACCACCCCTTCGTTCTGTGTTCCTCCGGTTCCGTCCGCCTCGCCGTAAACCGTGAGGACTGGATCGGAGTCGAGAGAGAAACTGTAGCTTTCTTCTGTTCCAGCCGTTGGGGTACCCGACACTGGCATGTTTACCAGTGTAACGGCCCCACTGTCCTCAGCGAGTGAAAGGGTTCCAATGTTGAGATTTCCTCCGATTTCGATTTCATCGCTGGCGTTCACTTTGAACATATTCACCACGCCCGTTCCTGCGCTATCAGCACCCGCGACCCACATGTTATTTGGCACTTGGATGTAATCAGTGGTTCCTTCCACGAGTCTCAGCATTTCTTGTCCTCCTGAAATGAGGGAAAGTTGGTCGGCGGCATTCCATCCAATACCAGTGTCAGAATCATCTCGTCTTGGATTGAAGTTTGGATTTATAGAAGAAGAGGCTTCGTACAAGATTGCTGGATGTGTATTTTGTCCAGAAATAATTCCGCCTGATTCAAATGTCCAATAGACTCCATTTCCTCCTAGAGAGATACCAACTTTATCGTCAGAGAGTTCAACAAATCCACTATCTCCATCACCAAAAGCAAGAGAGGGAACGGTAGAACCTCCGATAATCCCAGCCGGTGCAATAATTATTTGATCGGTTCCAGCGGTGCCGGTTTCTTTGAGTCGGAGCATTTCTACTCCTCCTGAGATGAGAGAGAGTTGGTCGGCGGTGGCGCCGAGACCAGTATCAACATCGCTGTGATTTGGGAATATTGTAGGATTAGTTGAAGAAGCAGTTTCATTAGCAAGACCAGCACCACCTGCATCATTAGATCTAAAAATTCCCGATGCATTTACTAGTAAAAATTTTCTGCTTCCAGCGGTCGATATACTCAAATTATCATCAACACTTTCATAGAATCCTGTATCTCCGTCACCGAAAGCCAAAGATGGAGTGGCGGCGGTTCCGATGATTCCCGCTGGACCAATGATAAGTTGATCAGAAGTAGCGGTGCCGGTTTCTTTGAGTCGGAGCATTTCCGTGCCTCCGGCGATGAGAGAGAGTTGGTCGGCGGCGGCGTGTCCGAGTCCCGTGTTTGAATCATCTCGAAATCTATATCCTGGACTTGTTGAAGAAAGAGCTCCTCCAGCTATTATTTGAGGACTTTGTGCATGCGATCCTTGAAAGGATCCGGATGTGAATTCGAATTGTAATCCTCCAGCATTACTGATTCCCAGTGTGTCATCTGCACTTTCATAGAATCCTGTATCTCCATCTCCAAAGGCCAGAGTCGGTGTGGCGGCATGATTGCCTGGCGTTTCACTCAATGTAATTGGCGTGGCCGTAGTTGCGCCTCGTCCGGTAACGGTGGCAAGCGTGTCGTCTTCTGTCGTATCAATTCCTGTCAATCCGGTTCCATCTCCGACGAACGCGGTGGCGGTTACCGTTCCCGCTACTTCGAGTTTGGTTGACGGGGTGGTGTCGCCGATCCCAACATTCCCCGAAGAATCAATAATCATTTTTGTTGCGCTTGAAGTAGCAAAAGCCAAATCCCCTCCAGAATAATCCAAGTAAACAGAAGTAGCTCCAATATAACTTTTTCCAGTAACCAATTCATCCCCAGAAACATGTAGTGTTTGACTTGGACTACTAGCCCCAATCCCTACATTCCCCGAAGAATCTATCCTCATCCTTTCAATTGATTCTGTTCCTAGAACCAAATCTGAACCTCCAGCTGTTGAATATATCCAATTTGAATTTGCTTTTGTGGAGTGTGAATCCCCATAAGAATCAAATAAAAGATTATTACCTTGTCCCATAATTCTTAATTCAGAAACACTTGATGTTCCAGTATTAGGATTTTGTATTTGAATAGCAGATATTCCATCAGTTGATTTATAAACATCCAAAGAATAACTTGGACTATCAGTCCCAATCCCAACATTTCCATCATTATCAATCCTCATTCTTTCAGTATTTGAGCCAGTTGAAGCAGTAGAAAATTTCAAAGCAGTTTCTCCCAACCCCCCCTCAGAAATTCCAGAAATTTCAGCTCTTACACTTGGAGTTATTGAGCCATCATTACTCCAAAAATCAATTGTTCCTAATTCTTCTCCAGCAGTCACCCCCGTATCTCCAGCCCTTTCTAATCTTAATGCACCAGGAGCAAAATTTCCTGCAACTTGCAATAACTTATCCGGGCTATCAGTCCCAATCCCAACATTCCCTCCTTGTTGAATAGTTAAAACATCTGTATCAATTCCCCCTGTTGAACTAGCTGAACGAATTTTAAATAAATTATCTGGGGCAGATGCAGAACCATCGTGCTCTATCCTAAAATAAGAAATATCCCCTTCTTGAAAATCTATTGAATTAGTATTTCCAACTGCACCATTTAAATTAACTGTTGCTCCTGCTGTATCATAAATATCCAGCTTAGCAGAAGGACTCGTCGTCCCGATACCGACATTACCTCCATTATTAATATAACTATCTGCAGAAGCATCAGAATCAAAATTTATTTTTAAAACTCCTTCATCATATAATTCTAAAACACCATTATCTCCAGTAACATCTCCATCACCTAACCGAGCTATGGTTTTACTATCTTCTTGAATAGTAAGTGCAGAGGTGTAGGTTGAAGCTGCCCCATTTAAATGTAATAAACTAGAAGGACTCGCTGTCCCAATCCCGACATTCCCACTTACAAGTAGTTCTCCGGTTACGGCTCCCCCCTGAGCGAGTGAAGGAGATCCTTGTCTGTACAGTTCCTGAGATTCCCTTGCTGACAACGTTCTGTTGTACAATTTAACCTCATCTATCAAACCATCAAAAGTACTGGCACCACTAGTAGCATTTCCTATATAAAGTGTCGAAGCCGCATCACTGTCCCTTGTTCCGGTTGGTGTACCTGTTTCTGTTATTCCAGAAGCAACCGTATAAGTTGTTCCATTAATGTAGAAAATAGGGTTATTGCTCACAGAATCTGCATCGTAAGTAATAACGACATGAGACCATGCATTGAGAGGAATCACAGCATTCGTTGTTTTCCAACCACCATTAACCCCATCAAAATATTTACCGAACGACATTTTAACAAAACCGCCAGATTCTTCACGAACATCTACTCTAAAGGCAACAGATTTATCAACGATTCTTCCGTAATTATCCTCTCCGTCTGATTCAGGGTAAATCCAAGCACTCATGGTTCCACCACCATCATGGATGTCATCAATAGTGGTTCCACTTCCACAACTAATAGAAGTAGCGGCTCCATCGAAATCTACAGCACTACTAAACTTAGCGGTATCCCAGCTTCCAGCCCCGACTGTTAAGGTTCCGGTGTTGCTGTTTATACTTTGATCAGCGACGCTTGTTCCTGTTCCTTCATCGATGGTCCACCATGCGACCAGACCATTTTCTATAGGACCGGCTACGTCGAGCGTGGCAGTAGGACTCGTCGTCCCGATGCCGACGTTGCCTGAATTAATAAAAGATGGAGAAGTTCCATCTACTGCTAATTGAGTTGTTACTACATTTTCTTTGTATAATTGTAAATACCCATTATCACTTCCAGAGCCACCATCTGCTAAAACAGCAATAGTACTTGTATCATCTCTTATTGTTATACCTCCAGAATCTCCACTTGCTATTTGAATGTCTAATTTATTTGATGGACTCGTCGTCCCGATGCCGACGTTGCCTGTGCCTGTAATGCTCATTGCATTAATTGGAGTTCCAGATGTTTTAGTTCTAAAATGAATATCTGCTCCATCAGCATTAAAAGAATTATCTATATAAAAATCTCCTGTTGAACCAACATAACGAACAAAACCTAATGAACCTACATTTATCTGCCCACTAGCAACATTAGCACCAACAACACTTTCATATCCGCTAACTTTTAATTGAGATATAGCAGTTCCAACAATTTCCAACTTCGCTGCTGGACTCGTCGTTCCGATGCCGACGTTGCCACTTGCTACTCTTAACCCCTCAACACCACCTGATACTAAACCAATGTTATCTGCGGTAGGAAACCAAATTCCAGTATTATCATCTCCCATTTTATATATGGCAGGGGTAGCTAAACTTCCTACAGTTCCTATTCTTGTTCTATCATTTATATAAGCATTACCTGAAACTTTTAAATTACCTCCACTTAATTCTAATAATTCAGCAGGACTCGTCGTCCCGATACCGACTTTTCCATCAGCTTTAATCGTCACACTGTCTCCGAGACTTGATGTTCCAGTCTTAAATGTCATATCGCTATTAAGTGGTGCGGAGATAGAGTCCGTTGAGATTTCTATATTTGAAAGTGTAGAGGTTC
>Ga0257125_1001302_pt1 | contig 26002 bp, 27 predicted proteins | sample SI106_200metaG_FD_190183 | JGI IMG/M metagenome (GOLD analysis project Ga0257125, IMG submission 190183) | Marine microbial communities from Saanich Inlet, British Columbia, Canada - SI106_200 | ecosystem: Environmental > Aquatic > Marine > Inlet | place: Canada: British Columbia | collected... | reverse complement strand
AAAATTTAAATATATAGCTCGTCGTTTTGGGATCAAAACAAAAGTAATCATGATCCAAACTGAAGATCCGGTTGGCCGAGGCGTCGGACCCGCTCTGGAAGCTAGAGACGTTTTAAGAGTATTACAACAAAAAGATAACTATCCAGCTGATTTAGCTAATAAATCTATTCATCTAGCGGGTGAATTATTAGAATTAGCTGGTGAGGCAAAAAAAGGCAATGGCGCTCAAATGGCTTGGAAAGTATTAGAAGATGGTCGAGCTTGGCAGAAAATGCAAGAAATTATTAAAGCTCAGGGTGGTAATCCAGACATACATCCAGAAGATATCGTGATCGGAGCTCATAAAAAGTACTTCAATGCCCCAAAATCAGGTCTTATTAGCTTTACAGACAATAAGATGATTAATACTGTAGCTCGTATTTTAGGCGCACCAGCAGACCAATTAGGTGGCGTGTATCTAAATAAAGAATATGGAGATCGAGTCAAAAAAGGCGAGCGTTTATTTACTCTTTATGCCAGAAGTCAAGATAAAATTAAATTAGCTAGAAAGGCTTTAGAGAAAAAAACTATTTTCAAAATTGGTAAATAAAATATGATTATTGCTTCCGGACCAGTTATAGTTGAAAACAATAAAGTATTACTTGATCAACATGGTGATACTGATTTTTGGAAATTTTGTGGTGGCCGAGTAGAGGATAACGAATCTCTAGTAGAGACAGCTAAGCGAGAGGCTAAAGAAGAAATGGGCATTGATATTAAGATTATTAATCCAGAACCATTTATAATGCATACTAAAAAAGATGATCAAGATGTAATTCTAATACATTGGTTAGCTGAAAGAATAGGCGAGATAAAACCAGGTGAAGACATTAGAGAATGGCAATGGCTGGAAATTGATAATTTACCAGATAATTTAGCACCAAATATAATCCCAACCCTTAAACACTTTGATTTTATAAAATAATATGATTACAGTTGCTTTAGGATCTGCACAACAACCAAAAGTAGAAGCAGTGAGATCTGCTTTCGCTAGAATTTACCCTGATCAAGAAATAAAACTTATTGCTCAAAAAATTAAGTCTAATGTCGGTGATCAACCACGTGGTGTAGAAGAAACTAGTCAAGGAGCTTATAATAGAGCACATAATGTTCTAAAATCTGGTACTAAAGCGGATTTTTATGTTGGTATTGAAGGTGGTGTTTGGCTACATAATTTTTTAGACAAAGAAAAATTCTTTTTAATTGGCGCTATTTACATAACTGATGGTGAAATAGATAGCTTATCATATGGTGAGGCAATAGAGCTAAGTGATTATGCTCGTGAAGAAATCATAAATAAAAAACGAGAACTAGCTCCTGTAGCTGAAGAAATGTTTGCAAAAAAGAATGTTCGTGGTACAAATGGCACAGTAGGCGAGCTAACCAATGACTTTATAACTAGGAAAGTTGCTTTTGAAAATGGAATTTTGATGGCAATGGCTAAATTCTATAATAAAGAATTATATAATAAATAAAAACTATTTATTCAGTTGTTTTTATATAAAAAAATACTCCTCAGATTTAACTAAGGAGTATATTTGTTTATTTTCTTATTAATCTTCAGGTAATCGACCCAAGACATAAGCCATTGTGACGGTAGATGTACCTACGATATGCTTGGTATCAAGAAGAATCCATTCACCAGACAAAAGCATAGCGTTAATATCATTCGAGTCTTCCTGAGCTATTGCCCCTCCTTCTGCCTGATCTTGTCTTCTTTGAATTCCTTGAAGATTTGTGGAGACAAAAAATGTCTTAAGTTCTCTAACTTTGACAAACATAAGCTATTTCCTCATTTTAAATGAAACGTTATTATTTATAGCATAGTATTAACGTCAAAATCTGTCAATAATATTGATAAATATCATAAAAAATGGTATTTTACTTTATATAATATGTCTAAAAAAGACCAAAAACTAAAGATACTAGTAGGTTTATCAGGCGGAGTTGATTCAGCTGTAGTAGCTTATTTACTTAAAAAAGAAGGCCATCAAGTAGCGGCTGTTTTTATGAAAAATTTTTCTAGCCGTGACAATGTCAATAAAGAATGTCCTTGGAAAAAAGATCAAGCAGAGGCCCAAAAAGTAGCTGATTTTTTAGATATTAATTTGGAAACTTGGGACTTTGAAGAACAATATCGTGAAACAGTGGTTAAATATTTATTTGATACCTATAAAAAAGGATTAACACCAAATCCAGATATTCTATGTAATTCAGAAATTAAATTTAAGCTATTTTTATGCAAAGCATTATTAGCTGGCTATGATAAAATAGCCACTGGTCATTATGCTCAAATCAAAGAAGACAAAGATGGTTATCATCTTTTACAAGGCTTAGATGATAATAAAGATCAAACATATTTTTTAGCCGGCCTAAATCAAGAGCAATTAGCACATTCTTTATTTCCTATTGGCAAAATTAAAAAACCAGAAGTCAGGCAAATAGCCAAAAAAGCAGGCTTACCAAATGCTGAACGCAAAGATAGTCAAGGTATCTGTTTTGTTGGTAAAGTTAAGCTAAAAGATTTTTTACAACAACAAATTCCAGCAAAAACTGGAAATATCATTGATATAAACGGTAAAATAATCGGCCAACATGAAGGAGTTGTCTATTACACTATAGGTCAAAGAAAAGGCATAGATATCGGCGGAGGACCAGCCTTATATGTTATCAGCAAGAAATTAGACACAAACGAATTAATAGTTGGCCCAAAAGAATCTATAGAATTATATACTAAAAAAATTAAAGTTACTGACTGGCACTGGCTAGCTAAAGAACATGAATTTCCGATCAAGGCTCACGGAAAAATACGTTATCGACAAGAAGATCAGGCTTTGGAAGTTAATAAATTAGATAATGGTCTTTACGAAGCAACTTTTAAAGAGAAACAATTTGCTTCAGCAGCTGGACAAACTTTAGCTATTTATTTAAAAGATGAATTGATAGCCTCAGCGATCATCATTGACTAAAACAGCACTTATTCTTATACTTATTTACATAAGATTAAACAATTAAATATCACCAATATGAAGGTACACGTACGAAAAATAGTAAACGGATTAAGTCTGATAGTTTTTATTATGGCTTTTTACTTTGTTTTTACTGGACATAGTATCTTTATATTTTTCGGTTACCTTGCCTTTTCAGCAGTATTATTTTTACCGCGAATTATTTATCGTCGTTTAGGCTTGCATGAAAATTTCTCTAATGAATTACTGGATTGGATAGAGCTGTCTTTTTCTGGCATTGTATTGCTCTCTGTAGCGGGCTATCTTTGGCTATTTGATCTATTGTATAACTATGATGCCTATGTTCATTTTTTTACACCATTATTTATCTTTATTATAGTAGCCATAGTATTTAAAGCTGGCACTGTCCACTGGAAGATAGATACTACAAAATCTGACAATGTTTTGGCCTCTTTGGTAATCACTATGTCCTTAATCTTATTATGGGAAATATCTGAATATTTCATTACTATTTATTTAGGAAAAAATATGTTTTTTACAATTGGTCAACCAAACGATACATTGTATGATGTTGTAGTTGGTTTTATGAGTTTACCAGTTGGCGCTGTTTTGATTTATAAATATAATGATGTTTTGTTTAGTAAAATAAAAAAATAAACCATGTCTATCACTAGTAATGAATTAAGAAATAAATTTTTAAAATATTTCGAGAACAAAAAGCATAGTATTATTAGTTCAGCTTCTTTGATTCCAGAAAATGATCCAACTGTTTTATTTATTACCGCTGGTATGCAGCCTTTAGTACCATATTTAATTGGTGAAAAACATCCAGCAGGCACACGACTGGCAAATGTACAAAAATGCTGGCGTACAGGAGATATCGATGAGGTAGGAGATAAAACTCATCATACTTTCTTTGAGATGCTTGGTAATTGGTCTTTAGGGGACTATGGTAAAAAAGAAGCCACTGAATTATCTTGGGAATTTTTGACAAAAATAATGAATATAAACCCAAAAAATTTAGCTATTTCTATTTTCGGTGGTAACGATGATATTATTAATTATGACCAAGAAGCAGAGAAACACTGGCTTGATTTAGCTGTACCAGCTACTAGAATAGCCAAATTATCAGATAATTGGTGGGGTCCAGCCGGAAAAACTGGTCCCTGTGGTCCGGATACAGAGATATTTTATTGGAGCGGCAAAGAAAAAGCACCTGCTACTTACGATCCCAAAGATGATACTTGGGTAGAAATCTGGAACAATGTCTTCATGGAGTATAATAAAAATAAAGCTGGTCAATTCAATCCTTTACAACAAAAAAATATTGACACTGGCATGGGCTTAGAAAGAACCTTAGCTGCTTTGAATGGTTTAGATGATAATTATCTAACAGATTTATTTTTACCAATAATTGAAAAAATAGAGAAGTTAAGTGGTAAAAAATACAACGATGACAAAAAAACTTTCCGGATTGTAGCTGATCATTTACGTAGTGCTACATTTTTACTAGGTGATCCTCAGAGTATGGCACCGGCTAACACTGGCCAAGGTTATGTTTTACGTCGGGTGATCAGACGAGCTGTTCGTTTTGGTAAAAACTTAGGCATCAAAGATAATTTTACTAAAGAGATTGCCCAAGTAGTTATAAAAAAATATCAAGATGTTTATCCAGAACTAAAAGATAAACAAAATTTTATTTTAGCTGAAATAGAAAAAGAGGAATTAAAATTTAATAATACCTTACAACAAGGCTTAAAACAGTTTGAAAAATTTATTAAACAAAACGCTTTAGATGAAAAAGCAGCCTTTAATCTATTTGCTACTTATGGTTTTCCTCTGGAAATGACTTTAGAACTAGCTGCCGAAAAAGGTTTGAAATTAGCACCAGAAAAATATCAAGAAGAATTCACTAAACACCAAGAGTTATCTCGCACAGCATCAGCTGGCATGTTCAAAGGTGGTTTAGCTGATGATGGAGAGATGAGTAAAAAATATCACACTGCCACTCATTTATTACACCAAGCTTTACGAAATGTTTTAGGAGATCACGTTGAACAACGTGGTAGTAATATTAATGCTGAACGAATGCGTTTTGATTTTACTCATACTGAAAAAATGACTCCTGAACAAATTAAAAAAGTAGAGGATTTAATTAACCAACAAATTAAAAATGCTTTAGAGATTAGCTCTGATGAAATGACAGTTGAAGAGGCTAAGGATAAAGGAGCGATTGGTTTATTTGCTCATAAATACGGTGAAAAAATAAAGGTATATACAGTAGGCGATAGTAAAAAACCATTTAGTCAGGAAATTTGCGGTGGACCACATGTTGCCAATACCTCTGTTTTGGGTCAATTTAAGATTTCCAAAGAAAGCTCATCATCAGCTGGCATCAGAAGAATAAAGGCAGTATTATCATAATATATTAACCAATATTAGCCTAAATATAAAAAATCTGCTAAATAATATGCTATTCGGCAGATTTTTTGATTTGGGTTGATTTTTTATGTTAAAACTGGTATATTAATGGTGTAAAATTATTAATAATAAAGCATGAACATTAAAATTTATAAGAAGAATTTTGACTTAACAGAACCTTTTCGGCAATATTTACAAGATAAATTTAAAGTTGTTGAAAAATATCAAAAAAATATCATATCTTTTGTAATAGAATTATCACGTGATCAACATCACAACAAAGGCGAGGTTTTTACAGTAGCAGTGCATGTCTCTTTGCCAAATAAACAAAATATTATCCTAAAAGAAACAAGCTCAGATGCTCGAGCAGCCGTAGATGATGTACAAGAAAAATTGATTCGCCAATTAGTAAAATATAAAGAAAAAAATATTAGTAAAATTCGTAAGAATATTCGCCGTTTCAAGTCTTTGAAATTTTGGCAAAAAAATTAAAACTCATAAATTATATAATCCTATCCCATGAACCTTGATGGTTCATGGTTTAATATCAATAAAAATATGTCCTGGTTACAAAAAATATTCGGTGATGCTAATGAACGTTTTTTAAAAGATTTAGATCCACTTTTAACAAAAATAGATAAACAAGAAGAAGAGTGGAAAAAACTATCTGATGCAGAATTAAGAAAAAAAAGTGCAGACTTAAAAAAACAAGCTCAATCAAAGACACCTTTAGATGATCTATTGGTGCCAGCTTTTGCTTTGGTAAGATTAGCAGCGCAGAGAACTCTAAAACAGAAACATTACAATGTCCAGGTAATAGGCGGCATTGTCTTACATCAAGGCCAAATAGCAGAAATGAAAACTGGTGAAGGTAAAACTTTAGCTTCTACTTTACCTATTTATCTTAATGCTTTATCTGGTAAAGGTGTTCATGTGGTTACTGTTAATGATTATTTATCTAAACGTGATGCTACTTGGATGGGACAAGTCTATAATTTTTTAGGTTTATCTGTTGGAATTATTCAACATGATGCTTCTTTTATTTATGACACTGAGCACCAATCTGAAGAGGACGATCAAATTCGTGACCAAGGTGTCAAAGTAGTAGATGATTATTTACGTCCAGTAACTAGAAAAGAAGCTTATCAGGCTGATATTACCTATGGCACTAACAACGAATTTGGCTTTGATTATCTACGTGATAACATGGCTCAAAGTGTTGAGAAACAAGCTCAACGTGGTTTACATTATGCTATTGTCGATGAGGTAGATAGTATTTTGATTGATGAAGCTCGTACTCCATTAATTATTTCTGCGCCAGCTGAAGAATCCGCTAGCCAATATCGTCAATTTGCTCAATTAATTACCCAGTTAACTGAAAATGACCATTACAATATTGATGAAAAAATGCGCAGTTGCATTTTGACTGAAGCTGGTATCAAAAAAATGGAACAATTACTTAATGTAGATAATATATACGAAAGTCATGGCTTAACAACTATTCATCATCTAGAGCAAGCCTTACGTGCCAAAAGTTTGTACCACAAAGACAAGGATTATGTGATCAAGGATAACGAAATAGTAATTATTGATGAATTTACTGGCCGGATGATGGATGGCCGTCGTTATTCTGAAGGATTACATCAAGCTATCGAAGCTAAAGAAGGAGTTGATATACAAAAAGAAAGCATGACTCTGGCAACAATCACATTTCAAAACTATTTTAGAATGTACAAAAAATTAGCTGGGATGACCGGAACAGCGGCTACTGAAGCCGAAGAAATGGCTAAAATCTATAGTTTAGATGTAACTGTTATTCCGACTAACAGACCTTTTGTTCGTGATGATAGACGTGATCGAATTTTCAAAAATCATCGTGGCAAAATAAAATCTATCATCAAAGAAATAGAAGCTAAACACAAAACAGGACAACCAGTTTTAGTTGGTACTGTTTCTATTGAACAAAATGAAGAATTAGGAGCTGCTTTAGAAAAAACCGGCCTACCTTTTAACTTATTAAACGCTAAACAACATGCTAAAGAAGCAGAAATTTTAGCTCAAACTGGTAGAAAAGGTGCTATAACTGTAGCCACTAACATGGCTGGTCGTGGTGTTGATATTATTTTAGGTGGCTCACCAAAAGTTAAAGAACAATATGACGAAATTAAATCTTTAGGCGGTTTACATGTTTTAGGCACTGGCCGACATGAATCTCGTCGTATAGATAATCAGTTACGTGGTCGAGCTGGTCGTCAGGGTGATGAAGGATCATCTCAATTTTATATTTCTTTAGATGATGACTTAATGCGTATTTTTGGTTCGGATCGTATTAAATTAGTAATGGACAAATTAGGATTGGACGAAGAAACTGCCATTGAAAACAAAATGATTTCTCGTTCTATTGAATCTGCTCAACGTAAAGTAGAGGGACATAATTTTGATATCCGTAAACATTTAGTAGAATATGACGATATCATTAATAAACATCGTCAGGTTGTTTATGATATGCGACAAAAATTCTTGACTTTATATGATGATCAGGAATTACCAGCAGATATCGAATATAAAACTTCTCAAGAATTTGTTTTGGGGCAAATACACAAAGAAATTGAAGAAGTAATTTCTTTTCATACTTTGGCCAAAGAAAATGTAGGCGATTTTGATCCCAAAGAAATTGTTGAAACTATCAAATCTATTTTTTCAATTACTATAGAAGAAATAAATAAAATAAAAGAATTATTAGAAAAAATTGAAAAAGAGAATTCTCATGAACAAAGAACCAAGCTAATTAAATACATAAATGATTTAGCCGACGAAAGATATTTAGCTCAAACTGAACAAATAAACCAATCACTAGAAGCTGTCCAAGCTTGGACACCAATGCAGACAATTGAGCGTGGTATTGTTTTACGTAGTATCGATACTCTTTGGGTAGAACATTTAACTGCTATGGATAAATTACGTACCGGCATTGGCTTACAAGGCTATGGTCAACGAGATCCTTTAGTGGAATATAAACGCGAAGCATTTGGTTTGTTTAATAATTTAATTGGACAAATTCGTAAACAAATTGTTTATTCTATTTTCAAAGTAGGTTTGGCTCGTAAAATAGCTGCTCCGCAAGTAGAACGACAAAAACAATTCAATGAACAAAAACAGGGTTTTTCACCTTTCCAAAAACAAGTAGATGATAGAGAAAATAAATCAACTTCTCTTCCATCTAAACCAACAAATGAAGCCGGGAATAAAATAGGTAGAAATGACCCATGTCCATGCGGAGCTAAAAAACCAGATGGTCAATCAATTAAATATAAAAACTGTCATGGAAAAAATTAATCTAGCAAATTTAATAAAAAATATGGAATTTAAAAAGATAATTGGCTTATTTGTCCTAGCTTTAGTTCTGTCTGGCTGCAGCGTTACTGGACACGCTGAAGAAGTGGAGCCAAAATTTACAGATTTAAAAAGCTGTGTTTATATGTGTCAAGAAAATTTTTGTGAAGTGGACATAGAAGGTCGAGCAGAGTGCCTACAAAACGGCTTTGATACTTGTCAAAAAAACTGTCAATTAAGATTTAGATAAAAAATTTAGATGTTTTACCAAAAAATTATAAGACCAATTCTATTCTTATTTAAACCAGAATTTATTCATAATCTGACATTCTTTTTATTAAGTATTTTTAATAAAAATAAAACTTTAAATAATTTACTATTTAAAGTTTGTAATTATACTTCACCACGTTTAAAACAAAAACTCTTTGGTCTATACTTCCGTAATCCGATTGGACTTACAGCTGGTATGGACAAAAATGCTAAATTATCTCTAGTTTGGAGTAGTTTTAATTTTGCTTGGGCCCAGATAGGCTCTGTTACTCATCAATCACAACTAGGAAACAAAAAACCACGTCTTTGGCGTCTAGTTAAAGACAAATGCTTAATAGTGTACTATGGGTTATCTAATCTTGGCGCAACTAATACAGCCAATAAATTAAATGCTGATCAAGCTAGATTTAAAAAAAGAGGATTGTGGTCAATTAGCATTGCTAAAACAAATAGCGTTAACCTAGATAAAGCAGCTGATGATTATGCAGCCAGTTTTAAAATATTAGAGCCATTAGCTGACATTATTACTATTAATCTTAGTTGTCCTAATGTAGCTAATTTTTGTGGTTTACAAGAACATAAATTATTAGAACCGATATTGGCTAAAATCAATCAACTAAACAATAAACAAAAACCAATTTGGTTAAAAATTGGTAATGATTTAAATAAACAAGAACTAGACGACATTATTCAATTAGTTAAAAAATATAAAGTTGACGCTGTTATAGCTACTAATTTAGCTAAAAATAGAGATCATCTTAATCTCCAGTCAAATCATGAGGATAAACCAGGTGGTATCTCTGGCAAAAAAATATCAAAACGAGCTAACCAAATTATCAGCTATCTTTATAAGCACAGTGAAAATAAATACAAGGTAATTGGTGTTGGCGGAGTATTTTCAGGCAAAGATGCTTATGTTAAAATCAAAGCCGGGTCAAATCTAGTGCAAATTGGCACTGGATTTATCTATGGTGGCCCATTAATTGTCAAAAAAATAAACAAAGAATTAGATAATTTACTGCGTCAAGATAATTTTTCTCATCTTAAACAGGCCATAGGTATTGAAGCTGATAAATATAAATTAGAATAGTGACCAAAGAACAAAAAGATTATTATAAATATCGTTTTTTAGAAATTATACCTGGTGCTTTAACTTGGGCTACTTTTATTTTTGCCATTGTTATTTCAATTATCAATCCGCTCTGGGGTATTTATGTCATTATTGCTTTTGATGTTTATTGGATTTTAAGAGTTTTTTATTTAGCTATCTTCTTGGCCATATCTTGGTTTAAGTATCGTAAAACTATCAAAACAGACTGGTGGCAATATCTATCTAAACATCATAATAATTGGCAAGATTATCATCATCTTATTTTTTTACCAACAGCAGGCGAACCATTTGAGGTGGTGGACAAAACTTTTGCTAATTTAGCCAACTCTAAATATAATCAGAAAAAAATGATTGTTATTTTGGGTGGAGAAGAGGGTTTTAAAGATAAATTTAACCCAATTGCTCAAAAAATCAAAGAAAAATATCAAGATAATTTTTATAAAATTATTATTACCGTACATCCAAGTAATCTGCCAGGAGAATTAAGAGGTAAGGGCTCAAATCTTTATCACATGGGTCATGAAGTCAAAAAGTATATTGATGAAAATAATTTTGATTATAAAAAATTAATTGTCTCTACTTTTGATGTAGACACTATTACTCATCCAGATTATTTCGCGTATTTAACATATAAATTTTTAACTCATCCAAATCCATATCGAGCCAGTTTCCAACCAATGGCTTTTTATCATAATAATGTTTGGGGATCTGATCCTTTTACTAGAATAGTTGCTAACTCAACAACATTTTGGTTATTAACAGATTTAGCTCGTCCTGAGCGATTATTTACTTTTTCTTCTCATAGTATGAGTTGGCAAGCTTTAGTTGATGTTGGTTTTTGGCAAAATAACATTGTAACTGAAGATTCAAGAATATTTTTACAATGTTTTATCAAATACAATGGTCAGTATCAAACTGAACCAATGCATGTACCGGTGTCTATGAATTCTCCTTATGTTGGTTCATTTTGGAGTAGTATGGTCAATCAATACAGGCAAATGCGTCGTTGGGCTTGGGGGGTAGAACATTTTCCTTATATGGTTTGGCGTTTTGCTAAAAATAAAAAAATTCCTCTAAAGAAAAAAATAGTTTATATTTGGAATCAAACAGAGGGAGTTTATTCTTGGTCAACTGCACCTTTGATTATCTTATTGATGGGACAATTACCATTATTCGTTGCTGAAATGCGTGGCATGAGCAGTGTCTTAACTCAAAACGCACCTTTTGTTTTACAGGTATTAATGACTTCTGGTATGTTAGGTTTACTAATGATTGCTGCTATGAGTATTGTTATTTTACCACCAATGCCAGATAAAAAACGTTATAAGCATTTCAAATTAGTTCGTTATGCTTTAGTTTTTTTACAATGGATTGTTTTCCCAATTACCATGATAGTCTTTGGTTCTATTCCAGCAGTAGATGCCCAAACTAGATTAATGTTAGGAAAATACATGGGCTTCAATGTTACACAAAAAAAATAATTAACCAAAAAATATTATGAAATTTTTCGAAAACTTCAGGCAAAAACATTCACCAGATACTGACGGTGGAGGAGGAGACAAAGTGGAACAAGAAGAAAACTCTGTAGAAAAAGTAGAAATTAATAGTACCGCTTCTTTCCAAGAGGCCTTGGCAAGTAGTGATTTAGAAACTGCCGAAAGTTGGATAGATAAAATAAAAACCGAAAGACCAGAAAATTATGATGACCGTTGGATAGATCACAGAGAAAGAGAATTATTTAAAGCATATTATGGTCAAGAAGACTGGGCCGCTGCTAAAAGAATTGTCGAAGGGTCTATTAAGCCTGATAGCAAAGAAGGTCGCAAAAATAGATTAGCAGACTTAGCCGGACAAAATTACGACGAAATATAAAAACTAAAAAACACCTTTTTTATACCGTCACCCTCAATTTATTTTAGGGTCTAGATTCTGAAACGAGTTCAGAATGACAATCATAAAAAGGTGTTTTTTATTACTTTAATTTATCTTGATAACCGCGCATAAAATCAGCGGCTAACATTCTTTTTTTACCAGCTGGTTGTAATTCTAAAACCTGTAAAGCATCTGTGCCAGTACCGATTAATAGTCTATCACCATCTATCTTTATTTCTTCAGGAGCTAACTTTTCTAAAGAAGTTATAGCTTTTGTTATTTTTAGTTCCAAGCCTTTTAAAGTGGTGAAGCTGCCTGGCCAAAGAATAAAAGCTCTTACTTGATTTATAATATCTTCTGCTGGCTTTGTCCAATCAATTAAGCCATCTTCTTTTCTTATTAATTTACATGTGGTAGCTTGATCATGATCCTGTGGAGATGATTCTAGTGACCCAGATAGATAATCAAGGATACTTTTTTTAATTAATTCTCCACCAACATCAGCCAGCTTATCTTCTAAAGAAAAATAGTTATCATTTGGGTCTATTTCTAGCTCCATTTGTCCTAAAATTGGCCCATGATCCATCTTTTCATCCAATTGCATCAAAGACACTGCCGTAGAAGAAAAACCCTGCAGCAAGGCTGATTGAATAGGTGATGGCCCACGTAATAATGGCAATTGAGAAGGATGGATATTCAAGGCTGTTAATTCAGATAAGTCTAAAACTGTTTGCGGAATCATTTTACCAAAAGCCACAATAATAAAAGTAGCTGGTAAAAATTTCTTTAATTCTTTTACAAAATTTTTATCTAAATCGTCTACTTGTATAAGTGGTATATTATTAGTCTCAGCATATTGTTTGATCGGGGAGACTTGCAATTTTTGTCCACGGCCAGCTGGCTTGTCTGATTGAGTGACAACTGCATTTACTAATCCTAAATCATGCAATGCCTTTAAGCCTGGCAGAGCAAAAAAAGGTGTTCCCCAAAAAATAATCTTTTTGTTCATATTTTAATTTTTTTTATTTCTTTTCTTTTAACTGGTCTAAAATATCTTGACCTTGTGTAATCTCTGTAGCTCGATCAATAAACAAAACACCGTTTAAGTGATCTATTTCATGTTGTAAGATAATAGCCGGAAAACCTTTAAACTTTTCCTTATGTACTTTACCCGTTAAGTCTTGATATTTTACTCTAATTTTTTTAGCCCGAGTTACTAAGCCGAAAATTTTCGGTAAAGATAAACATCCTTCTTCACCAATTTCTGTGCTTTTTGAACTAAAAGTAATCTTAGGATTAATGTATGCCTGATAATCATGATTTTTTCTATTACCAGCTAAAATAATTTTCTGCTGAATACCTACTTGCGGTCCAGCCAAGCCGACACCTTTGTCAGCAAACATCACTTCAGCCATATCTGTGGCTATTTTTGCTAATGTATCATTAAAATCCACAATTGGTTTTGCGGTTTTTCTTAAAATTGTATTGGGATATTTAATTACCTTCAACATAAGCTATACTATAATATTTTTTGTTGTTTCTGTCAACCTTACAAAGCTGTCTCTATTTGCTATAATTCTACTATATTTATATAAAAAATAACATGGATAATAATTTAGGATTTCAAACTTTAGGTGATATATTTCAAGCTAAAGAAAAAAATAAAAAACCAACTATTAAACCACCTGCTCATCAATGGCAAGATTTTGCTTTGCAAATTATCAAGGCTTTAAGTATTCCTAATTTCAAAAGAAACTCGGTATTTAAAATATGTAAAGATTATCCAAGAGCCTATGTAGAAGGATGTGTAGCTGATACCAAGGAACTATGTCAAAGCGGGGAAAAGTGGAAATATTTTTTCAAAGTTATATCTGATCAAAAAGATAACCCTTCGACTCCGCTCAAGGTAGACAAAGATGAAACTAAATCAGAACAGACAAAAAAATCTCCACAGTAAGGAGATTTTTTAAAAAATTATAATTTAAAATTTTCTACCAAATATCCGATACCAAAAGGGGATTGATAACTTAATTTTATCGGCTGATAGTTTAAGTCTTTGATTATTCCTAACAAAAGTAATAACACTTTTCTAGCATCATGCCCGGCAGCTTCTTCAATTAAAGATTTATCTAGATTATTGAGCTGGTCCAAGTTTTTATTTTCAATTAACTCAAGTATTTTCTGATCAAATTCTTGGCCACGAGGTGAATAGCCAGCTGGTGAGTCTTTTTGTATTTTAGGAGATAAATCAGTACAAGCAATCACAGCTACTCGTTTAGCTGATTGATTTATAATGCGATAAATACTATGAGCAAAATCCAAATGGGCTTGGGTGCCTAAACCACTATAACCAATTGGAATCACTTTGATATTTGGTAAATTTTGAGCTAAATGATACAAAGGCACACCTAAAGCGTAATCTAGATTTTTTCCAGCCGTCAGAGTCATAGGTAGTTTAGTTTCAGCTGATTCTTTGATCTGATAACCCAAGCCAATATCATTATCAAACTCAAACTCAGTCAATAAATCACCAAAATCCTTAAAATTAACCTTTAATTTAGGGTTTTGATTAATAGCAAAGGTTTGCTCTTGTATTTCACCATGTCGTCCTAATAAAACTAAAACTTCTGGCTTAGTAGCATATAATTCTTGCTCTAAAACCTTATAAGCATTAATACTTAACTCTAAAAGTTTTAAATTTTCTTTACCTACCTCGGGAATACTCAAAGGAGGATGGGGGACAAAGCCCGCAAAAACTATCATATTATAAACTTAATTGTTCACCAACCTTATGTAATTTTAAAACACGATCACTAACTTGTTTAATATTTGCCCAGCTATAACCTAATTCAATAAATGTCTGCTCATTGCTTACCCAACGACGTTTTCCATCAGCGATAACGTAAACCTGATTACTTTTTTCACTAATCACTAATGTACCGTCTTTAATTTTGACAGGTAATAATTTCCGTAAAGCAGTTAATTGTTCTGGTGTAGCATTGGTAATTGTTAAATCAGGATAATTTAAATCAATAATTTCTGGATTAACAATGGGATATTTTTTACCATCCTTTGCATAATAAACACCGCCGGTACTAGGATCGCGTAACAATTGCTCTAAAGGACTAACATCCAAATCATCAATATCTAAACCATTTTCTATAGTTGCAAGTTCAGTACTACTAACAACTTCAATTTCCTCTGGATTAAAACCTAAATTACGAAATACTTCATCAGAAACTATTTTACGTTTTTGTAAACCATCTAATAAATATTTACTACCATCTGGGCCCTCTAAAATAGAGCCTGCTGGATACTGGATAAGATTACCGATTGCAAATTTATCTAATTCAATGCTAGCTACTGGCAAAACACGAGTAAGCTCAAAACGAGAAACTAAAGCACTAATAGAGGCAAATGGTCTTCTTTGATTATTATGAATTAAATAAATAGTATCAGTATCTTCACCATCACGAGCTTTAACCAAAGAACCTTCAGGAATAATACCTATGCTAGCTATAAAATCTGGTGTAGAAGCAAAATCGTAACGATCCCAAATAGTTTTAAACAATTGATTACCATGTATATGTGGGGTATATCTGTACATAACCGAAGTAATCTTATTACTTGGTATTACCTGGGTGGCGCTAGCTGTACAAGGTAATGAGTCATTAGGATCACCAATACAAGCCGTATGACCTGGCTGAAATCTATATTGATTAACGTGCTCTAAATCATAACTTACTTGTAAAGCGCTCGATCTTACTTGCCGGCCAAAACCACGATATTCAATATCACAACCACCGCTATCAGGACAAGCATAACCCATGGCAAAAGCTAATTGCCTTTCAGTAGGACTAGAATCTTCTACTAAACCCATTTCTTTTTGTAACATAGTAAGCAAAAATTTAGGATTTATTTTTGCTTCATAAGCAGCATTATAAATAATCTCAGACGCTGATCTTTGTTTATTGTTAACTGAAGTCCTTTGATCTTTAGGAATAATTTCTTCATAAGGACTTGGATTATAGCCTAGATAAAAATAATTAGCTAAACGACTATTTTTATTACGCAAAAAATCTCTAATCTCTACTTGAGTCATTGTTTGATGATCAATTGCTTCAGCGTCAGAAATGATAGTATTGTAATCAGTTGAGCTAGCCATCGTCATTTGGGGTATTAAAAAAACTATAGTTAACAAGCCTGCTAGCCCTAAGTGTAATTGCCTTTTTTTCATAAAGATTTTTTCTTTGTTTACTCCGCCTCTGGCGGACTATTTATTTATCAAGCTAATTTAGTATCTATAATTATACAATATTTTCAAGAAATGGGGAAATATTATTATCTATCTATTTTTAATTCTACACTTGCTAAAAGCTGTTATTTTCGATAAAATCAAGCTATAATTACTATACCGAAACTATGGAACATAAACGATTATTTATTAGCCTACCAGTAGATTTAGCTTTAGCTAAAAGCTTATTAAAACAAGTGGAACAATTAGATATTCCCTTACAAAATCTTAAACTGGTAAAACCAGAAAATATACATATCACTTTAAAATTTTTAGGTGATACTTCTTTGGATAAACTAGATGACATCATTAATAGCATCACTCAATCTTGCCAAGATCATGGTATTTTTGAGTTAGAAATAGACCAGCCTAAAATATTTCCCGTTACTAATGATCACTCACGTCCAGCTAGAGTTCTAAACATAGGCTTTAAACATAATCAATCATTGCAAGATTTATACGATAAAATAGAGGACGGTCTATGGCAAGATGGTTTAGACCACAAAGAGATCCGTCGTTTTACTCCGCATATTACTTTGGCCCGCGTAAAACAATCCACCACTATCTCTGAATTTAAAAATTTTCTAACTTGGTCTATTACTGGACATATGCCAATTGACTATGTGCAATTACAAGAAAGTGTCTTAGAAAAAACTGGACCAACATACTTTGCTTTAAGTAGTTTTGATTTATAACATGGAAGAACATAAAGTATTAGGAGTAAAGGTACATTCACTAAGCGAGCAACTAACTAAAGAATTGTTGCTAAATTTTTTATCCTCTGATAGTCAACATCAAATTGCTACTGTTAATCCAGAATTTATTATCAAAGCTCAAAAAGATAATAAATTTAAAAATATTCTTAACGAAACTTCTTTATCTACCATTGATGGCACTGGCATTATTTGGGCTTTACAATTAGCTGGTCACAAGGTTTCTCTTGATGATCGTATTACTGGCGTCAAACTAACCAAAATTTTATTAAAACTAGCTGAAAGTAAAAACCTAAAAGTGCTGTTTTGCCTAAAAGAAGGAGGATTTACAACGCCTGATCATTTTTTTATGATCATTAAAGAAAAATATCCTGAATTAAATTTTCAAGTAGCAGATACTAAAGAAGCTTTGATTAAAGCACAAATATTTGAACCAGTGATTGTTTTGAACGGTTCAGGGGCACCACAACAAGAATTTTGGATTGCTGAAAATCTTAACCGTATGCCTAGTGTTAAAATAGCCGTTGGAGTCGGCGGTACTTTTGATTTTATTTCTGGTATGAAAAAAAGAGCGCCAAAATTTTTACGCAGTTTTGGCTTAGAATGGTTCTGGCGTTTATTAAAACAACCAAACCGCAGCTTGAGAATTTTTAGAGCAGTAATTTTATTTCCAATTTTAGTAATAAAAAATAAATATGATAAAAACTAGATTTGCACCAAGCCCTACTGGATACTTACACATTGGCGGATTAAGAACGGCTTTGTTTAATTATCTTTGGGCCAAAAAAAATAACGGTCAATTTTTATTACGTATCGAAGATACTGATCAAACAAGATTAGTAGAAGGCGCTAAAGACAATTTGATCAAAATTTTAAAAAAGATGAATTTAAATTTTGATAATACGCCTATCATCCAATCAGAAAGATTAGATATTTATAAAATTGCTATTGATAAATTAATCTCCGAAGATAAAGCATATTATTGTTTTTGTTCTAGTGAACGTCTAGATAAATTAAGAGCTGAACAACAAGCCAATAAACAAATGCCACGTTATGATGAACATTGTCGTGATTTATCTACTGATGAAGCAAAACAAAAGATTGAAGCTGGTGAAAAATATGTAGTTCGTTTTAAAATTCCATCTAATACTATCGTCAAAGTAGAAGACTTAGTCTATGGTAAAATATCCGTCAAAAGCGAGGACTTGGACGACTTAGTTTTACTAAAATCCGATGGCTTCCCTACTTATCATTTAGCCAATATAGTTGATGATCATGAAATGGAAATCACTCATGTTATACGGGGTGAGGAGTGGCTACCATCATTGCCAAAACACGCGCTATTATATGACGCTTTTGGCTGGAAAAAACCAAATTTTGCTCATTTGCCCTTACTTTTGAATCCAGATAAATCAAAATTATCCAAACGCCAAGGCGATGTAGCGGTAGAAGACTTTTTAACCAAAGGTTACACACCAGAAGCCTTGTTAAATTACATTGCTTTACTTGGTTGGAATCCTGGTGATGATCGAGAAATGTTTTCTCTAAGTGAACTAGAAAAAGAATTTGATTTAGCCAAAGTAAATAAGGCTGGAGCTATTTTTGATCAAGTGAAATTAAATTGGTTTAATGCCGAATACATTCGTCAGGCAATCAAAGAAAAAAATAGTGGCTACAAAAATATTTTAGCTCAAGCTAAAAATTTAGTACCTGATACTTACGATGTAGCCAAGGTTTTACAAGTAGCAAGCTCAAGGTTAAATAATCTAAACGAATTAAAAGAAACCACTTCTTTTTATTATGACTTGCCAGATTATAAAGCCGAAATGTTGATCTTCAAAAAAAGCGATAAAGAAAAAACTATTCTTGGTCTAAATTTGGCCTTAGAAATATTTAATACAACAACAGATAAAAATTGGCAAGAAGAAAATCTAAACAAGACCTTACAGCAAACTATGAAAGATAAAGATTTGAGTCCAGGTGATGTATTCTGGCCAATTCGCGTTGCTTTATCAGGCTTGGATAAAAGTCCTTCTCCTGCAGAAATTATGTGGGTTTTAGGAAAAGAGGAGAGTTTAAAGCGCATAAAATTAGCTGTGGATAAACTAAAATAAGACACTCTTTGCTAGATATAGTATATTATGGTATAATATATAATACTATTAAATGGAGTAAATGAAAAAAATAAAAACAAAATTCAATAAACTAATAACTTTCACAATTCTAGTCAGTTTTTTGGCTAGTTTTTCGTTCCCAAACTATACTGGGGCAACAGAATATACTTTTGGTAGTAATTCAAATCAAGATGTTTGGCAATTAAATCAAGATATTAATGAAAAACGTTCACAAATTACTGAATTAAAACGTCAGATTGATGTTTATAACAAAAACATCAATGCTAAGCAAAAATCATTAACTTCTTTATCAAATCAATTATCTACTATTAACAATGGTATTGCTAAGGTTAATTTAGAAATAAGTGCTATTGAATTAGAAGTTGACACTTTTAATCTAAAAATAGCCAATACAGAGCTACAGATAGACGCTAAAGAAGATGAAATTGCTCGACAAAAAGAAATGATTGCTGAACTAATCAGAAGCCTGCATCGCGAACAACAACAAAACGATTTATTAGAAATTTTGTTACTTAATGAAAATTTTAGTGATTTCATGTCTAAACTAGAAAGTTTAGAAAAAATGCAAGACAATTTACTAGGTGGAGTAGAGGAGTTGCAAGGAATAAAAATAGCCTTAGTTGACGACAAAGAACAACTAGAAACAAATAAACAAGAACTTGATGTCTTAGCCGATCGTTTATTGGTAAAAAAAGAATCTTTAGACGGACAAAAAGTTTTCAAATATGCCTTGATGCAAGATACACAGGGGCAAGAGGCTAAATTTCAAGCACTTTTAGACCAAGCACGTGATGAACAATTACAAATGAACGCTGACATTGTTTATCTAGAACAAGTAGCCCGCCAAAAATTAAACCGACAACTAGAATTACAAGAATTAATAAGTGACGGCCTAATGTGGCCAGTACCTTCTCGTTATATTACGGCTTATTTCCATGATCCAGAATATCCTTATCGTTATATTTTTGAACATCCAGCTATTGATATCCGAGCCGCTCAAGGCACTCCAATTCGAGCCGCTGATTCTGGCTACGTAGCCAAAGCTAAAGATGGTGGACAATATGGTTATAGTTATATAATGTTGATTCATGCTGATAACATATCAACGGTTTATGGTCATGTTAATATTATTTCAGTAGCTAGTGACCAATTTGTTAGCAAAGGGCAAGTAATTGGCTATTCTGGTGGTATGCCAGGTACTCGTGGAGCAGGACGATTTACAACTGGACCACATTTACATTTTGAAGTTCGTTCAAATGGTATTCCAGTTAATCCAATTAACTATTTACCTTAAAATATAAAATATAAAATACAAAAAAATAAAACAAAAAACAGGATGTTTAGCCTGTTTTTTTTCATCTTATTGACTAAATTTAATAAAAATACTAAGATTAGCCAATACTAGACAGCTCTTTCCAAATCAAAAGGGGACAATATCATGAGTCAAAAAAGCACGACTGCTAATCAACACCAAAAATTTACACAAACTCTCGGTCAAACACCAAGAAAACTTAATCCCAAAGTAAATAGTGGAATATTGTTCTGGTCCAAATTCATTTTGCTACTAGGCTTTGTAATATCCCTAGGCCTTATAGTAGCCAATTTTATCCCTAGCCCTTTTTAAGAAATCAAACACAGCAATAAATAAGCATCTCGTTAGGGGTGCTTTTATTTTTTTAGCGGATGAAATTGAGTGTGTATTTTTTCAGCATAACGATCAGAAGCATGAACATAACGTGTAGTTGTATCTAATGACTCGTGACCTAATAAAATTTGAATAGCAGCTGGATTAGCACCATTTTCTGCTAAATAAGTAGCGAAGCCATGTCGCAAAGAATGAGCAGAGATTGGTATATTTATACTTAATAGTTCTCGATAACGTTTTATTTTGTATTGTAGATAATTAGCCGATAATTTTTTATCCTTATCTTGATTATTGCGACCACGATAAGGAATAAACATATAAGGTGAGTCATCAAGTCTAGTCTTTAGATATATTTTTAAATGCTCAATAGCTCTTGGGGTTAAATAAACAAAGCGCTGTTTTTTGCCTTTACCCATAATATATATACGTCCAGTATTATCTAATTGCTGACGTTTTAAAGATAATAATTCAGAAATACGCATACCAGTAGCAAATAAAGTCTCAAGCATAGCTCGATTACGTAATCTAATATTGATTTCTTTTTCAAATTGATTTGGTGCTTCAATAACTTTAATCAACTCATTCATCTCTGGCACTTGGCCATATTTTTTTTCAGTCTTCAACAATTTAACTGCGTCAGCATTAACCGGTGCTTTATAATCCATGTCACTTAAAAATTTGAGATAAGAACGCAAAGCCGATAAAATTCTATTAATACTAAAACTAGAAAGTTTTATTTTAGTTTTTTCATGAGCCGGTGTTAAGCGTGAGGTAGAGGAGAGGTAGGCCTTAAATTTAATAAGTAGACGTTTAGTTAGTTTATTAAATGGCGTCTTAATATCTTCTGCTAAAAATATTTCAAAAACATTTAAATCTCTTTCATAATTATATACCGTCTCAGAGGAGTAATTATTTGATTGAATATTCTCTAAGAACTCATCTAATAGGGGAAGGGTGTATTTGGGCATAATTTTGTATTTATTTATATATTAAGTATATCCAGATTTATATACATTGTCAAATTGAGTATAAGGGATATTATACCCAATTCAATGATAATAATAAAAAGTATACAATGTATACTAAATACCACCTAATAACTCCTATTTAAAGAATACTCGATCACCAAATCTTAAATCAATATAATCAATATCTAAACCAATTATGTTACCAGCTAATATTTTCTTTAGATTATTTAGTTGTTCTTTAATATCTTTAGCTGAATCAATTTTTATCGTGTAACCAAGTTTAACTTGTGCTTCAATAGTGCTTAAATCATCGGTTAAATTAATAATTTGCAGCACAGGATCAGATGAAAACATTTCTTGCCAGCTTGAATAGATATTATTAACTATATCAAGTTCATTAACAGATAAAATTTGCTCTCCACTTGGCTGAATATTACGAAAATCACGTAAAATAAGGTATTTTTCGTCCATTTCTCCTATTTGCCGATTTAAGACACCTTGGTTGTCTAAGAGGTATAAAGCATCATCTTTCTGCCAAATAAACTGTGAAATCTTTTCCTGGACCCTTATTTCGATGCTGTGAGGGAAACTTTTAGTGATAATTACCTGATCTAGATTGTATTGATTTTTTAAATCCATCACCAAGGCAGTCTGATCAAATAAAAAATAATTATTATTCTTAAAAATAAAATAACGACGTTGATTGATATGTTGATCCACTAAATCTTGAATATTTTCCAAAAACAAATCTTCATTGTTCACTAATTTAATATCTGTTAAACGAAATAATTTTATTTGAAAGATAGATTGAGCTAACAATAATATCAAAATAACAAAAATAATTCGTCTTAAACGAATTTTACTTTTTTTTGCATGACCAGCATAATAATCACGCGACACTCGACGCGCTTTGCCTGGGATATGTTTTTGCCAATTTTTTTTACTCTGAATACGCATTTTACTCTACTCTCTTTTTTACTTGATCCTCTAATTTGTGTCGTTTAATATTATGAGACTATTATTCTTATAATTTTAGGATTTATCCTAGTTACTGTTTCATAATTAATAGTTTGACTCCAAGTAGCTAAATCTTCAGCACTTACTGCAACGTCTCCATTTGAACCTAATAAAGTCACTGTTTCCCCTACTCTAATGTCTGTCTCTGATGGTAATTCAACCATAATTAGATTCATGCAAACATTTCCTCGAACAAAATATTTTTTACCCTTGATGATTACCTCTGCATTATTAGATAGCAAACGATCGTAACCTTCATTATAGCCAACTGGTAAAATAGCTAATCGACAATCTTTTTCACATTTCCAAGTACGGTTGTAGCCAACTGTTTCTCCAGGCTTAATATCTTTGATTTGAATAATTTTTGTTTTCCAAGATAAAACTGGTTTTAATATTATATCTTTTTCTTTACCTCGTTGTCTGATTTCCTCACTTGGCCATAAACCATACAAAGAAATGCCTAAACGAATAATATCATTTTGTGCTGTTGGTTGGCTAAGTGTTGCTGCTGAACAAGCAGTGTGTTTTTTATACTGCGGAAATTGATCAGAAATTTTTCTAAATTTTTCTAATTGCTGTTCAGTAAAAGTCTGATCATCATTTTCTGATTCGGCAAAGTGAGTAAATAAACTAACAATTTCTAAATTTTTTAATTCTTCTATTTTCTTAATCGTTTCGATGGACTCCTCTACTCTAAAGCCTAAACGAGAAGTGCCAGTATCAATTTTTATATTAATTAAAAATTTACAGCCCAAATTATTCAAATATTCAGCTGTTGCTAAATCATAAACTGGTAAAATTATTTTCTGCTCAGCAGCAATCTTTAGACTCTCCTCTGCTTCAGAGCTAATATCAAAATAACTCAAAACTATAATTTGTTTTTGAACTATCTTATCAAGCTCGATAGCTTCGTCAAGATTAACGACCATTAAACCTTTTACAAGTTCTTCTTTGTCTAAGATGCTAGCCACTTCTTTGAAACCATGACCATAAGCATTACTTTTGATCACTGGCCAAATTTGACTTTGCAGCGCAAGCTTTTGAAACTCTCTTATATTATGAACTAAGTTTTTCTGATTAATTTCAATCCAAGTAATCATCTATGAAGATTTTTTAATTTCTTTGAAAGATAAATATTGATGCAAAACCTTTGGGATCTTAATAACTCCGTCTTTAGTTTGAAAATTTTCCATGATAGATACTAAGGCTCGTCCAAAAGCCATGCCAGTACCATTTAAGGTGTGGCAAAATTCATTTTTGTTAGCATTTTTATATTTTATATTCAAACGACGACTTTGAAAATCAGTAGTACTTGAGCATGAAGTGACTTCTCTATATTTACTTTGAGCAGGTGTCCAAGTTTCAATATCATATCTTTTGGCTGCCGGAATACCAAGGTCTCCAGTACAAGCATTCGATATTTGGTAAGGAATTTTTAGATCTTGCCAAATTTCCTCTTCGATAGCCAAAATTTCTTGATGTAGCTCTTCAGATTGTTCAGGTTTACAAAAAATTACCATTTCTATTTTATCAAATTGATGACCACGCAAAATTCCTTTCATATCTTTGCCGTAAGACCCAGCTTCACTACGATATGCTGGAGTCATAGCAAAGTATTTTTTTGGTTGATCCAAATCTAAAATTTCATCTGCATGATAATTTACTAATGGCACTTCAGCAGTACCAATCAAATACAAACTTTCTTCTTTTTGTTGAAGTTCGTAAATCTCATTTTTCTCAGCTGGAAAAAATCCCGTGCCAAACATAGCTCGTTCTTTTACTAAATTTGGCACACTAAGAGGTGTGAAGCCCTTAGTAATTAGCTTTGACCAGACATATTGTGTCAAAGCAAACTGTAGTTCAACTAATTGTCCTTTGAGATACCAAAATCTAGCACCTGAAACTTGAGATCCTTTTTCAATGTCAATCAAATCTAGCTCTTTCCCTAAATCTGCGTGATGTTTTGGATCAAAGTCAAACTTAGTTTTTTCACCAACAGTTTTTTCTATCTTGTTTTCTTCCTCTGTTTTTCCAATAGGAGTATCTGATAAATTCAGATTTGGTAATTGCCATAATAACAAATTAAGTTCTTGGTCTTGGTCTTTTAGGTCAAGCTCCATTTTTTTCAATTCTTCGCCGAGAGTTTTCATTTGTTTTATTATCTCTGCTGTGGGCTTTGTCTTTGATTGTTCTTTACGTAATTTTCTTTTTGCTTCTACTTCTTGTAAAAGAGTATTACGTTTTTCATAAATAGACAATAAATGATCTACATCAAGATCCACTCCTCTACTCTGATTATTTTTGATGACTAAATCTTTGTTATCTTTTATAAATTTTATGTCTAACATAATATGTTTATTTACTAATAACGATGCTTTCTATCTTATCTCCTTGGACAATGCTATTTACCACATCCATGCCAGATGTCACTTTTCCAAAAACTGAATGTTTTCCGTCAAGCCACGGTGTTGCTACATGAGTAATAAAAAATTGCGAACCATTGGTATTTGGCCCGGAATTAGCCATGGACAAAATACCAGGGCTATCGTGTTTTAAATCAGCGTGAAATTCATCAGCAAACTTATAACCAGCATCACCAGTACCAGCAATTGGTAAGCCTTGAGCATTTGGCTCATAAGCGAAATCAACACCAGCTTCACCTTTAGCTTGTGGATCGCCAGTTTGAATCATGAAATCTTCAATCACGCGATGGAAATAAACGCCATCATATGTACCGTCTTCAATTAATTTTTTAAAATTAGCCACTGTATTTGGCACTTTGTCACCATAAAGTTCTAATCCTATGTCTCCTTTTGTTGTTTTTATTGTTGCTTGCATAATTTCTCCTTCGATTAATGTGTTTTCTTGATAATTAGTTTCTTCTACTTGTTTTTGGATACTAGCCCACCAGTCATTTCCAAATCCCATGCTCTGACAAAATTCTGCAGTGTTACAAGAAATGGAACTTGCTTCTGCACTTGGCGGACAAACGGCACAACCATCAATGACTAAACAAGAATCTGGATCGGTTGCTAATTCACATCTTGCCGCTAAATCTTCTATGCTCTCCTCTTTCTCAGCTACTTTAGTGCAGCCAGAAATAAAAATTACTAAAAATAGAAATAAAAATATTTTTTTGTTCATATTATTTTTCTTTAGGTTTCATTGTTGGAAATAAAATAACTTCTTTGATGTTTTCTACATCGCCTAAAAGC
>Ga0257125_1001269_pt1 | contig 26591 bp, 19 predicted proteins | sample SI106_200metaG_FD_190183 | JGI IMG/M metagenome (GOLD analysis project Ga0257125, IMG submission 190183) | Marine microbial communities from Saanich Inlet, British Columbia, Canada - SI106_200 | ecosystem: Environmental > Aquatic > Marine > Inlet | place: Canada: British Columbia | collected... | reverse complement strand
AGGCGACGTCTGGTAGAACTCAATAAACATTTCGAAGAAAAGGGTTGGCCCAAACTAAGTCACGGAATCGGTGTCCATACCGGTGAAGCGTTGGCCGCCAATATCGGCAGCCCTGACCGTCTTTCATATCTTCTGGTGGGCGACACGGTCAATCTGGCATCCCGGTTGCAGTCTTTGACCAAAGAAAAGAATACGGATATGATCATATCAAGCGTCACCCATTCCTTTTTAAATGAAATTGATTTTAATAAATCTAAATTTAATCAACTGCCACCAACTCAGGTAAAGGGGAAAAACCAGTGGGTTGAAGTTTTTGCTTTGGCTTGAAATACCAGCAGGAAACAATGCTTTTTGGGCAAAAAAGGATCTTCCAATGAAATCCCTTCTCCATAAACCGGCATGGGAACTGGCCGAACTGATCCGCAACGGGGATCTTTCCCCAATTGAACTCATGAAAAAAACACTCGATCGAATCGAGGCGGTGAACCCGGATCTCAATGCCTTTGTTGCGCTCCGGGCTGACCAGGCCATGGCAGAAGCCAAAAAAATAGAAACACAAATTGTCAATGGTATGGCACCGGGTCCACTGGCCGGGATCCCCGTCGGCGTCAAAGACCTGGAAGACGTGGAAGGCATGGTGACCAGCTTCGGTTCCATCCCCTATAAAGACAATGTGGCGAAACAGGACTCTGTCCAGGTGGCGCGGCTGCGGCAGGCAGGGGCCATCATCGTGGGCAAAACCAACACTCCGGAATTCGGGTTCACCGGGTTCACCAAAAACCGGTTGTACGGCATCACACGAAATCCGTGGAACCGGGAGCGAACTCCCGGCGGATCCAGCGGGGGATCGGCCGCGGCCGTTGCGGCGGGCATGGTTCCCCTGGCCACCGGTTCGGATGCGGGGGGGTCCATCCGTATCCCCGCCTCCTATTCCGGGTGCTTCGGCTTTAAACCAACCTTTGGGCGAATCCCTTTCGGACCATCGGGCCGTCTCCATATGACGCGCACCTGGACCCTGGGGCCGCTGACCCGAACCGCTATCGATGCCGCCCTTTACCTGGATTGCACGGCAGGAGATCATCCGGCGGATCCCGAGTCTCTGCCGCAACCACCTTTTTCCTATCTGGAAACCCTCAAGATGCAACCTGAGGGCTTGAAAATCGGCTTCAGCCCCGATCTGGGATATGCCAAGGTTCAGAAAGAGGTGATGGCCCTGGTGGAGAAGGCTGCGAACACATTTGAAAAAATGGGTCATCGGGTTGACATCTGGCGCAGCCCACTGCCTGATGTAAGCCGGGCATGGTCCGATCTGATGAACTGGGAGCTGTCCGCCCAGTTTCATGAGGATATGGAAAGAATCCGGCCGGAGCTGGGGCGGACCCTTGCCCAATCCCTGGACCGTGCAAAAGATCTTTCCCTCCAAGACCATGTGAACATCCAGGAAACCCGAACCGATTTAAACCGGGTCCTCTGGAAGTTCTTCAACCGTTTTGACCTTCTTTTGACGCCCACCATGCCAACGGAAGCATTTGCGGCCAAAGGACCCCCGCCTGCGGAAATTGACGGCGAACCGACCCCACTGCTCGGCGCTGTGGCATTCACATACCCGTTTAACCTCTCCGGCCATCCCGCCGCAACCATCAGGGCCGGGCTGACCCAATCAGGTCTCCCGGCGGGCCTTCAGATTGTAGGCCCCAGACATGGCGATGCACTGGTCCTTCAGGCAGCATATCAATATGAACAGGCCTCACCATGGAATGACCACTGGCCTGTTCTTTAAGCAGGATTTGGAAACAATTTGTTTTGCAACGGTACGTGAATTCATATACACTGCCGCACTTAACACGTCATAATTCTCTTGTTCTCCATTTTCGATAGAGGCTGTCATGCAACGCTCCCATTCTTACCTTATGGAAAACGACCAGGAGGCTTTTCGGTTGGATATCAAGACCGATCCTGAAGCTGTGCGTAAAGAGGCCCACTGGTGTGGCGTAAGCCCTGGCCTGCGGGTGCTTGATGCAGGATGCGGCCCGGGGAAAGTAACCTCAATCCTCTACGAAACAATTCAACCAGGCGGCAGTATACTTGGAGTCGATTATTCGAGGGAAAGGATCAACCATGCCAAAAAAAAACACCCTCATAAATCGGGAATCGATTTTCGTGTCCATGATCTAAGGAACCCCTTAGAGGACACTGGATTATTCGATCTCATCTGGGTCCGTTTTGCACTGGAATACAACCGCGCAGAAAGTATCAAAATTGTTGAAAACCTGACGACCTGCCTGAAACCGGGAGGACATCTTTGCTTACTCGACCTGGACTACAACTGTCTAAGCCATTACGAGTTGACCCACGAGATAGAAGACATCTTGTTGCAGGTCATGACTTTGGTAGAAAAGGCACATAATTTTGATCCCTATGCAGGAAGAAAACTCTATTCCTACTTGTATGATCTGGGCTATGAAAACATCCAGATGGATCTGAGAGCACATCATCTGATTTACGGGAAGACAAATGAGACAGATTTGTTCAACTGGACAAAGAAACTGGAAATGGCCGCCACAAAGGCCTCGGAGATTTTTGAAGATTACCCTGGAGGGTACAAAAAATTCTTCACTGACTTTGTCAAGTTCTTCAATGACCCGAGGCGGTTTACCTATACACCGCTGATCCTCTGCAAGGGGATGAAGCCGGTTTAATTTCTGGAAAAACGCTCAAAGATTGCTATGAATTCATCCTCACAGGATAGAAAAGCATCTACTACCCCGAACCGATCCATTGCTCCACCGTGGCTAAAAAATGCTTCATTGTCAAAGGTTTGGTGATATAATCATCCATCCCTGCCGCTAAACATTCCTCCCTGTAACCTTCCACGGCGTGTCCTGTCATGGCAATGATAGGGACCTTTTGGATTGTTGATGGTATCCCGGTGTTGCTGGATAGTGATTGTTGATAATCACACGTCTTATCAGTAGTTTCGCTTTGCCTGTTTTGAGTTTCAAGTTTCCTGATTTCGCGGGTAGCCTCATAACCATCCATAACAGGCATTTGGACATCCATTAGAATGAGGTGGTACGAGTTCTTCCTATAAAGTTCTAATGCCGCAAGACCATTCTCCGCCAAGTCCGCATTGTACCCGGCCATCTTTAGATAGCTCATGGCCACTTCCTGATTGGTTGGGTAATCTTCCACCAAAAGTATTTTGGACGATTTTGGCTGTTTTTCTATCTGTTTTGGGCTGATAACCTGTTTTTCATCTTTCTTGATCCGGGGATCCTTTTCAATCGTTTGCTTGAGGAAAACCGCTGTAAACCAGAAGATGCTACCTTTTCCCTCTTCGCTCTCCAAACCGATTTCGCCACCCATCAGTTCTGCTAACTGCTTTGATATAGTGGTTCCCAGACCTGTTCCACCGTGTTTTCTGGTGGTTGAACTGTCTGCCTGGGTGAAGCTCTCGAAAATGGTCTCCTTTTTGTCTTTTGGTATTCCCATACCCGTATCCCTGACCGAAAAGCGTAGTTTGATACTCTTGCCAAGGTCTTCAGCCAGGTGAATGTCAATATTTATCTCACCTTTGAGAGTGAATTTAACGGCGTTGGCCACAAGATTTGTTAATATCTGTCTCAGTCGTCCAGGATCACCAATGACACCGGACGGGACATCCGGCGCCAGAGATGCCTTGATTTCCAGACCTTTTTCCTTGGCCCTGTGTGCAAAGCTGTTCACAAGATTATCGACCATGCTCGTGAGGCCAAATGAGATCTCCTCCAATTCGAGCATTTCCGCCTCGATCTTTGAAAAATCGAGGATGTCATTGATAATACCTAGCAAGGCGTTCGATTCTGTCTGGATGGTCTGTAATCTATTACGTTGATTGCTATCCATGTCAGTCATAATGGCCAATTCCGTCATACCGATAATACCGTTCAAAGGTGTCCTGATCTCATGGCTCATGTTGGCCAGGAATTTGCTCTTTGTCCTGTTAGCGGCCTCTGCCGCTAACTTCTCCCTACGTAGCGCTTCGGCGTGATTTTTCGTTGTGACGTCCCGGACTACCCCCCGAAATCCTACCGGTTCACCTGCCGAATCGTTCAACAGGGAAGCGGAGAACTCAAGATTTCTACTCACTCCATCCCCTCGTATAATCTGGTAATCTTCAATGTTCGCGGGCTTCCTGGTACGATAGATGTCATTAAAAACCTTATACATTCTCGCAGAGATCTCCGATCGGGTATACTCCCGGTTGCTCATACCCATCAGTCTCGCACGGGGGTACCCAAGGAGCTTACAAATCGAGTCATTGAAAAACGTGAGGTTACCGGCCAAATCCACTTCAAAATATCCCTCTTCAATCCCTTCGAGGATGGTTCGGTATTTCTCCTCGCTCTCCTGGAGTTTTTGAAAAGACATGGCCTCAGTAATGTTGACGGCGGCCTGGGACGCAATTCCTTTTAATAAATTCATATCGCTCTGGGTGAGGGATCTTTTTGACTTGACATTGTCTACGATTAATATGCCCAATGATTCATTTTCGTAAACAATAGGCACACAAATAAAAGAATGTGCATTTGTTATTTTGACAAACTCCAGACTTTTCTCGGACAGGTCTCCTCTTATCTCATTCACGTCATCTACTAAAAAGGATTGCTGCCTTTTAAACACCTCTACGCCAATCCCTTTTGACTCAGACTTGTCCAAATGAAATTCGGTACTTTGTAAGATCCCGTTCAACTTTTCGTCATATCCATAGCCAAAATTGAAAAGGAGTCGGGTTTTTTCTTTGTTGACAAGCATGATCATTCCACGATCAAAATCGAGACGTTTTTCCATGACGTCAATCACTTTTTTGACAACCTGATCAATATCTAAGAGCTCACTGGTAGCTTGCCCTATTTCTTGTATAAGCAGGGTATTATTGTAACGAATTTTCATTTCCTCCAGAAGGTCTTTAGCTACATCCCCTTGCGTTTCAATCATCTTCTTTTGCTCCCTTTTCTCAAGAAACTCGGAATAGAAGAAAATGGCCATGATTATCAAAGCAAAAAGGAGGGTAAAAATAAGCCAATACTCAATAGACAAAATAAAAAGAAGGATCAGAGAGCTCAGAAAAGCGGAAATAGAAAGAAAACTGCCAACCATTCTCAGTGAGCGAAAACGACTTGTTTCCCAGGTGATAATGTAACGACAAAATTTTCCTCCCTTGTGAATACAAGAAGGATGTTCGATTTCTGCAAACTTGCTGGTTAAGACTTTGCCAACAGCCTCTAAAAGGCCCAACCTGTTATCACACTGATAGGGTTTTTCTTTTGCACCTTTCTTGGCTTTTACCGTTACCTCTGTTGTGTTGTTATTGATGTTCCTGGCGTTGAATACAGTAGAGCGTGTCATGTTGGAAGCAAATATCCCTAACATTTTGAATGCAGAGGCAGGGGTCATGAACCCCAACGCGTATTGCCGAAAAGCGCCGGATGCCTGGGAGGCGGCTGCGAAACGCCCCACTTTACGAGAAATGTGAGGGTCGCCTGTTTTCTGGCTGAGCATTGCGTGAAACCGATCTACTTGTCTTTGGCTGAACCAGTGCCCCTGATCCTCCAATTCATAACGGGTAATTCCTGCATAAACGAGAATGGGTTCGATGTCTATCTCAGGATAAGATTTCTTGGTATATTCCGAATAGTTCTTTATAAGCCGGCTGTTATAAAGGGGCTCGTCAATTGTGTCAGAAGGCTCTTTAGAGGGTTCCATTGAAAGTTCCTTGGATTTATCAGAATTGTTCATTTCGGCTCCGTTCTGCAAGATTTACAGATGTGATCGGCTTGAGCGCGCATAGAAGTTAGCCTTTGTTTCGGTACTTTCTGTATCCTCTTACAGAGCAATGAGTAAAATTCCTTAGTGAAAATAGACGCAACAGCCCTTACCGGACCGGTTCCCAAGGCACGCATGATAAACTTCGGGATGTATGCTCGGAGTGCTGGATTGCTCCTAAGGAACCTAAGAAACAAGATTAGGAATGTCTCGTAATTCTGCTGATAGCGTATATCGCTTCTGGTGTAAAACCTAGATGTTTTTTCACTAAAACTTTCAATTATGCCATCTTGCAAGGCCCTTTCATATATGGGAGTTCCCGGGAAAAAAGCTAGAGAGAATAGATTGACTTTTATATGGGCTGGCAAGTCGACAAGGGACCGATAGGTTTTCATAATATCATTTTTGGTTTCGTAGGGATTATCTACTATGAAATCCAGAAGGAGTTCCAGACCATATGTCTTTTTATATGGGGCTATCTGACGAATAACCTGCTTAGTCTTTTGAATTTGGATCTTGCGGTCATACACCTCATCCAGTATTCGTTGGCTTCCCGATTGCACTCCCATCTGGACGAGCATCAAACCTGAATCCAAAAGAATCTCCAATTTTTTCTTGCTGTAAGTCCTTGCGCTTAAAGCCACGCCAAACGGTAAGCCTACTCTGCTTTTATATTTTATCGCGAAATCCTCCAATTGCTCTGTTGATCGCATAAAAAAATCATCGTCTGCAAAGCCGATAAGGCGAAAAAAGTCAAACTGGCCCAAGATAAATTCCAACTCTTCGATAACCCGGTCGACACTATGAAAACGCATGGAATTATGGCCGAACATTGTCACATATCGGCAATTGTTACAGTAAGAACATTTATTGGGGCAGCCTCGAGAAGTCAGAGAGTATAACATGGGCACGTAGTAGGGATATCCGGCGTGTCGCTCCCTGAGTTTCTCCTTCGTTATGGGGGAAAGCTTGTGGTCAAGCAAGAATTGATTCTCTAAGGAATAATCATAGTAAGGGAGGCTGTCTAAATCGGAAAAAGGCGGTAAGACATTGTTTACCACTTGGGACCCATTCACATTAAAAGCCATATTGGGCGTATCTAGATAATTTTCCCCTGACTCCATTTTGTTGACGAAATCGAGGACGACTTGATCGCCCTCTGAATAACACACACCGTCGGCATAACGAAGCACGAGGTCTGGCACAGAGATACAGTGTGGGCCTCCCCAAATTACTTTCAAACCGGGATATCTTTTGTGAACGTATTCGGTCACCTGTACCGCTCGAATAGAATAGCTGCTATAAACGGCAAGCATCACCAAATCGGTCTCTTTTAGAATTTCGTCCAACAGCTCAAGTTCGTATGGTTCGTATTTCAGGGGCTCCTGTCTCGCAAGAAAAACGCTCTTTACCGGGTGCCCAGCTCGCTTCAGCAATGCAGAAATCAAGCGAGAACCATCGGAAGAAAGTTGCCCGGAGACATTAATCAAGACTATTTTCATCTCTTAAATCATTCCTATTAGCTCAGCGAGGGGATTTTGGGCCAGGGTTTTTTGTTTCTCGTCTGTAGTTTAATTTGAATTTCTTGTGCATATATTCCATGTATTCATTTCCGCATCGGACATCCAGGGCCCATGCATAGTATTGCTTCTCATAAAGCAACCCTTTATCTTTAACATACTCAAAGGGGTACAATAGTATGGGCACCTCAACCATGGAAGACTTACCGACCAGCTGGGCAATTGCCATGGATAGCACACGCCAGGCAAGACCATCGATATTAACCACCAGGATCCTGATCCCATTTAACAACTCTGATAGATTAAACCCCAGATCTGATTGATCAACTATCAAAACCGCATTTAGCTCTTCCTTATACTTTAAAGCATAGGTCATCGTATTCCGTAGGAAACCGTAGCGACCATAAACCTCTGTAAGTGATTCCTCGCTTAGATTATTTTGCCTAAGGCCCATGGCGTCTATAAGAAGGCCGCCCGAATAATTGCTATAGAAGCGATCCAACTCCCAAAGATCAAGCTGAGAGCATTCACCAAAAGTCCATCCCTTCAGGAGAGTAGCACCAGAAACCAGATTTGCGTATGAAAGATAGGAAAACAGATCCATGGAGCATCCCCTGGGATTTCCTAAATCTCTGGCAAAACCGCCAAAAACGCGGTCTGGGAACTTGTTCTCTGGGCGAAAAAAACTCATTGCATAATCCATCTTAGCAGAAGGTAGACGATGTATATCATCTAAGTAGAGCATGATCTGTTTTAAAACCGAAAACCCCGCCCGTCTACCCTCTACACTTCTTGCGGCATGGTGATGAATCATCCAGGCCCGCTCATAGGCCCTGGTCATTGAGATGTGACCATATATCCGCCCGTTTTTCTGATAGGTAAAATGCTTTGAGATTTCAGGGTTGTCCCGATAAAGTCTTACGTAAGTATCCTTGAAAAGTTTTCGGTTGCAACTGAGCATCCCGTATTTCTCGGGATAGATAAAACCGGATTCAAAAAAGAACTCCCAGAGTTCATCCATCTCGACCCTGTTGGAAACATGAGCGTGAGCGTCTAAGGAGTTGGCTAAGATATGGGACAACTGGCTATAGGAATTGATTTCCATATCGAGAATGGTAAAGACGCAGCGGACCTTTTTCTTGCCCATTTCCAAACGGCTGATTACCTGCACAGAGCACTCCATTCCAACAGCACCGGAAAATTCGATCGTTAGCTCGGGGATGATCATGCCCTGTATTAAGACACCTTCATCTCTTGGTTCGAATACAGAGAACCCTGAAGTAGAAATATCTGAAACATCGAGTTGCATTTTTTTCCCAAAAAAGGGATGGTCAAAAACGATAGAAGGTGTTAGTGGAATATTCTGTGTGGGCTTTCTGGCTTTCTCACTCTCGGAACCTTGGACTTGATTTTCTGCGGGCACCAAGACGACGTTCGCGTAATTCAAGCCTTCCTGTTGACGAATGCAGCGACAGAGCCCGGAAAACAAACTCTGTTGATCTCTGCTAAGATGAACCATGGTCAAGACATCCGAACCAGGTGATCGGGCAAAGCCCTTGAAAGGCATATGACTTAATTTGACGCAGAACCCTTTAGGGCTGTAATCCGACAGCTCTCCTTTTATCACGAGTCCTCTTTGAACCATCTCCACATCAATTTCCTCACAAGAATAGCGCCTTATCTGACGCTGACCCACCACATAGCCTTCTTGAGGTAAATTGAGAGAAAAACTGCGCTTGTTCATGGTTTTCAGGGTGGCCGGTATCAGTATCACCGATTGCCCATTATCGATAATAAGGTGAAGAAACGCATATTTTTGGAAATTTATTTGTGATGGGCAATCAGCCAAAAACTGACAGGTCAGTTCACTGCCAAGACATGGACCAAACTTCGCTTTTACAATCACGTTATCGTCGTATTTGAGATGGCGCAGCAGGATAAGGATGTGCTTATCCATAAAGTGAGCATGATTAAGCCTATTCTTCAGGGATTTTTCATCGATCACTTTAGCAGATTCTAATACATTATTGAGATCTTGATGTTGAAATAGCCAGGGTGGAGGTGCGAATTCTCTTTTATCGACAAGTCCTATTGTGTCCTTCGGCCCGTCAATAAGTTTTTCTTTATCCTCTTCAAATTTTCGCCTGGGGAGTTTCAGGATGTTGTCATTTCTCAGCGACATTTTCGTAGTGTTGTCTTTCTGCACTCCAACTCCCTGTCCTATTCCCAAGATTTTTGTCACTACCGACCATAACGGTTTACATGACCAGGCGCTGATAGCAAAATATTCCTTGAAAAATAGACACTTACCACCCAGACATAAAGTTGTCAAGTAAATATCAGCCCTGACGCATGAGTTTATCGAATAGGGTGTACAGTCATGGTTTGACCATTTTCTGATTGCGCCGCAAACTAATTATTCGTTGAAATTTATTTTGCACGGCCAAACGGCCCCATATCCATTAAAATCATCCGCAGCAGAACATTTGTCTTCAATCCTTTGTCCTTAATTTTAGGCTATCAAGAAGATTGTTTAATTTATGGCATCGGAGTTGATAGGGGCGATTCAAACGCGCCTTCACCCAAGCATTTCCATCGATAGCCCCGTTAATGTCTCACGGACAAAGCTTATAGAACCACACATGCCATTTTCAAGAGATTTGGGGACGAAGAGATTTGAGGACGTCCTTAAATTGTAAAATAACGATTCTTCAGCGCTTGATATATAAGGATTTAAGGACGTCCATTTTAAGCTCGCCCAAGCTTGCGGTTGCGGCCGATGGAGATGATTTCCGCCATGATGGCGACCGCGATCTCCTCGGGGGTCTCGGCGCCGAGATCAAGTCCGATGGGCGAATGGACCTGGTCCAGGAGATCCTGTTCGATGCCTTTTTCCAGCAATTCGGCATAGATCTTGGCCTTCTTGGTACGGCTGCCGATCATTCCCAGGTATCGAGCCGGTGAGCGGATTACAGTCGACAGGGCCACGCCGTCCTGTTCGTGGCCGCGGGTGACGATCACCACATGGCACCAGGGGGTAATGGGGAATTTTTCAAGTTCTTTTTCCACATCTCCCACGATAATGTCACGGGCATCCGGGAACCGCTCTTTATTGGCATATTCCAACCGGTCATCAAATAGTACCACGTCCATCCCCAGGAAAGCGCCCAGTTTCGAGAGTTGCTGCCCCAGATGACCGGCACCCACAATGAGGAGTTGTTTTTTCCCGGCAACGACATCGATAAAAATATCGTTTTCGCCGCCGCATACCCCCAGATGACCCAGTTCCACTTCTTTAAGCTTGTATTGCACCATTTTGGGCATGCCGCTTTCCAGCGCTGCTCTGGCTTCTTCAATCACCTGGTTTTCCATGGCGCCGCCACCGATACTTCCCACAATACGACCATCCGGGAAAACGAGCATCTTGGCCCCTATGGCCCGGGGGGTTGACCCATGGGACCGAACAATGGTGGCCAAGGCAACACTGTCACCAGTCCGCAAGGTTTTTAGGGCTGCTTCAAATACATCAATCATTACACTACCTCCTGAGATCAGCTGTTAGTGCCTTATCACCTTGTTTTTTTCACAAAAAACAAGAAGTTCATTGACTGAAAAACCTAAAACTTAAAACTTTAAACTTTAATCTGCGGCTTGCCGCCTTAGCTGTTAAGCGCCGTTAAAACCGCTTCCAGCACACCCCCGCCAATGGCCAGGGCTTTATCGGAAATGGTCAAGCAGCTTTCCTGAACATCCCTTGGGTCCACATCGCCGCTTTTCAGGCCTTTCTCTACGAATATGCCGTCATGGAGCAATCCGCGCAGCATCCCGGAAATGGGCGCCGGAACAGGCGTATCCCCGGCATAAGCAACGATATCGCCTTTTTCCACATGGGTTCCGATGGATAGCACACCCTTAAAAGCGCCCGGTCCGGGCGCCCTGATGACACGCGCCGAGCCGAATCCCTTCACTTCACCGGGAATGCCGGTATTGGGAATTGCCGATCCTTGCCAGATGACCCGGCCCAGGGTATGCCCCCGCTTGGTTTCAATGATGGCATGAACATCATCACCTGCCGTGAAACCGGGTCCCAGGCCCACCACAAAAGCCGCATCATCCATATGGGTACCGATGTTCTTTTTGGCCATGATGGCGTCAATTACGGCAAAAGTCTCTATTTCGTTAACAATTTCTGCTTCCGGATCCACGATTACGGGAATCAACCGATTATCCAGAGCTTTCAAGATATCCGCACGGCCCTGCGCCCGCCGGGCTGTCATATCTTCCACGGTTGTTTCCCCGTCATAGACCGCATCGGAGAGCGAAACACTTCGGCGAACGGTCAGGGGCTGCTCGATTTCGGTCATCATAACAGGGAAACCGCTTCGCCACAACCGGGCGGCCACGCCGGTGGCAAGATCCCCTGCCCCCTTGATGACGATTCGTTTTTGGCTGAACACGTTTGAACCTCCCACCACATTTTTGGTCAAAAAGATTTTAACCTACTTTCCGAATGAACACCGGGGGAAATGACACGGTTCACATTCCAGGCACATGCCCCCGTGGGCCATGGACGCAAGATCTTCCCGGGTAATCGACTCGCCTGCCAGCACCCTGGGCAGAATGAGATCCAGAACCGTGGTCCGGAAAAAGAGAACACAGGCCGGCAGTCCCATGACGGGAACATCTCCGAAACGCCCCACCAAAAACATGGCACCAGGAAGAACAGGGGTTCCATAGACCACGTCCTCGGCTCCGGCGTCCGCAATGGCCACGCGCGTAATGTCGTCGGGATCCACGCTCATGCCACCGGCCACAACGATCATTTCAGCGCCCTGTTGAAGGTATTGATTGATTTCGGAAGCGATACGCTGCCTGTCATCGGGGGCAAAGGAGATCCCCATGATACCGCAATTGTAATCCTTCAGTTTCTTCCGAATAATGGGCGCAAACTTATCATCGATGAGTCCTGAAAACACCTCATTGCCGGTGATTACAATACCGGTTTTAGGCGTCAAAAAAGGCTTTACGGAGAAAAAATCGTCCACTGCCAAGGCAATTTTTTCAGCGGCTTGAAGGTTTTCTTCGTCAATGATCAGGGGAATGGCCCTCACGCCACAAATGACGTCTCCTTTCTCAACCACCGAATGGGTGTGCCTGGCTGAACAACTGATATCCGGCACCAGATTGATGCGGGTGAGCGCTGCCACATCCACCTTAAAAAGACCTCGATGACTCGCTATGAGCTGAATTTTTCCTTCGGAAGGATGGGGATCGAAAGACACGCCCTTTCCGGCCAGGAGCGTTGCCAGGCGGAGGGCCGCATCGTCCTCATGGACTTCTCCCGCATCCAGGTGCAAAACGTACAGATGCTCCTTCCCGACCCTTTTTAAATGGGGCACATCCGCTTCCCTGATGATATGACCTTTTTTAAAGGCCGGTCCCTTAAATTGCCCGGGTCTGATTTCGGTGATATCGTGGGCCAGGACGGTTCCCACGGACTGGTCAATGGGAATGATCTTAGCCGAAGACTTGAATTTGTTTGCCATTCTAAAACTCCTTGATTCTGTTGGCCGGTTTTTACCGGTTTACGGCAAATCCCATTTCAACATCCGTGAAGGGCACGAAGTTTGAGAATACCGTATATGGAACTTTCAGTCGATAGAGAAAGGGACCGGGCCTGTTCCGTTGTCATCTGAGCATGCACACGCTCCTCCGCCACCATGACTTCCACATGGGCCATGCCCCCCTTATGTTCGATCTTTCGGATCCGGCCCTGGAACCGGTTTACCCGGGGGCCCGGCGGCGGATAAGGGGAAATATAGACATCCTTTGGATGAATGGCCACCCGGTTAAACGGTTTTCCCCCGTCTTCCGGGACAAAAAGTGCTCTGCCGGCCCATCGTACATGAACCAGTCCATTTCCCAAGCTTTCCTGGTAAGTGCAGCAAAACACGTTGGGCTTTTCCAGAAATCCACATTCAGAAGTTTTTCCCTGAAGCATAATTTCGTCAATTCCGCCCACCTGATCCAGTTCCCCCTCGGTCATGACCCCCATACGATCACCAAGATCCTGTACCTCCTCCAGATTGTGGGTGACAAACAGCATGGTGGTGTTGATCTGTGATTGTATTCGTTTCAGCTCCAGCCGAAGGTAGCGGGCCGTTCGAAAATCAAGACTGCTGAAGGGTTCATCCAACAACAGAACCTTCGGAGATGATACCAGGGCTCTGGCCAAGGCCACACGCTGTTTTTCTCCGCCGCTCAGCGTCTCCGGCAGACGTTCCGCCAAAGGCACCAGGCTCAAAAGTTCCATCATATTCAAAACCCGTTCATCCTTTTCCCCTTTACTCATGGAAAGCCTTTTGAGGGCCATCAGAATGTTTTTTCTTGCGGACATATGGGGAAAAAGCAGCAGATCCTGGAACAGATATCCGATTTTCCGCTTGAACGTGGGAAGACCGTTCACACACCCCCCATCTATTAAAATGTGCCCTTCAAAAGGAGCAAGCCCCGCTATCATATTCAGCAGGGTGGTTTTCCCTGCACCTGAGGGCCCCACCATCACAAAGAGTTCCCCGTCCCGAATATTCACGGAAACCCCTTTGATAAAGCCGTTTCGAACATCCTGAAGGTCAACTTCAGCCATAGCGTTACCGTAAAGACGAGATTTCAGGGCTTGGCACATGCCCGATCCAACGAAGCGCCAGCAGAAGCAGAAATCCGGTAGCCATGAGGACCCATGCACAGGAAAGGGCCGTGCCCATTTCACCGCTGGAAATATTGAGATATACCGCCATGGGAAGGGTCTCGGTTTTGAAACGGATGGCACCGGCCACCATGAGTGTGGCACCGAATTCTCCGATGGCACGAGTCCACCCCAGAACGGTGCCGGCCAGAATCCCCTGCTTGGCCAACGGCAGGCTGATCCGGAAAAAAATCTGATATGGCCGAAGGCCCATTGTGGCGGCCGCCCATTCATACCGATGCCCCACCCGTTCAAATGCGGCACGGCTGCTTCGCATCACTATGGGGGTCGCCACAAAACTCTGTGCCAGAACAGCTCCCAATGGGGTAAAAAGGATATGGATGCCCCATTCTCCCAAGGCGCCACCCAGCATGTTTCGTCCAAACAGGAAGAGAAGTCCCACTCCGGCGATCAGCGGCGTAATCACCAGGGGAAGGTCTAAAAACGTATCCAGTATCGCTTTTCCGGGAAAGTTTGTTCGCGCCAATAGATAGCCGGTAGGTACGCCCAGTAGCAACGCCAGAAAAGTGGAAAAAACAGAGGTTATGAGGCTGAGGCGCAGTGCGAAACGCGTCTCTTCCGATGCCAGTGCCGTGATGATTTCTTCGGGAGACAAACGAAAAAAAAGGGCTGACAACACACCGGCCGTAAAAAGAAAAATCACCCCAAGGGGAATTATAAACACACGATTCATGGCGCCCTTTTTTGATCCCTGCCGGCTTCCAGTGGCAGGAAACCGAAATTTTCGAATACGTCGATCCCCTGTTTTGATGCCGTGAAATCACGGAATCGGCATGCCGCCTCCTGTTGCGTTGAGTCTTTTAAAACAGCGATGACGATGGTTTCCGGCTGATAGTAGACCGTGGGAATCGGGACCATATGAATGCGATCCCGAAATTGAAAAGCATCAGCCCGTCCGATTATGGCGGCATCCACGTCACCTTGTGCAACGTACAAGGCCAATTGCTTGACCGTGGCCCCATACACCACCACATTTTTGAGGATTGCCTCCTTCAAGAGTGAGCGGGACAGGATTTTTCGGGCCACCCGCCCGAATGCCATGGCTTTTGGATCTCCCATGGCCAGCCGGAGGCCGGGCAGGGCCAGATCGTCAAATGATCGGATCAGGCCAACCTTGTTTATGTTGACGCCAACCACGGCGGTGTGGGCCACCACATTTTTGAAGGAATCGATGCGCCCCATTTCTTCGAGTTTATTGATATAGAAAAAGGCCCCGGGCATAAATAGATCCCCCTGGCCCGATGCAAGAATGGATGACATGAGCTGCCCGCTGCCGGCATAGGTAACGCGCACCGTATTTCCGGTTTCTTTTTGAAAGGTTTGGATCAACCGGTCCGTAGGCTGGCGAAGACCGGCCCCTGCAAAAAGCAGCAGATCCGCTGAAAAACCATTCGCAGGCCAGCCGAAAATGATAACGAACAGAGCCAGTAACGCAACCCCTTTACACGTGATGATAGACCATTTTTTGCCCATGGCCATCGCCTAACGGCTCCAGGGACAAAACCGTTCCCACCCCATCAAATGGGCCGCCCCCGCCACGGTGGTGCCGTAAAAGATAATGGGCTTTTTCCCTAACAGCGGCGTTATGGTGCCGTTGGCCAGGGCGGTCCCCGTGGCCAGGATCAAATCGGCCCAGTTGACGGCATCTTCCGTATGCTCCGCGCTTTCGATGGTTACCCCGAACTTCCGGGTACCGATATTGTCCGGATCCATATCCAGTACCCGCAGAGGATACGAACCAGCCAGGTTTTCCACCATTCTCGGCTGGAAACCCACCTGCGCAATTCTGACATCGGCATATCGGTCTTTCAGGTAAGGGACCAGGGATTTTCCACATTGTACCGGTTCCTCATCCCGGCAATGAATGGACCCTTCAATTCGTCCCAGATACCGCAGCACCGCATTGAGCGAGGCCACAAATACGGCCCGCTGGTGGTTATTGTCCATGGGCAGTTGCAGGACCTGTTCAAGGGTTCCCTCATAATCGCCGTACATGTCCGTAAATGCCTGGCCTCCGCCCCCCCTGAAGGTGGCCTGCATGAGTTTTTCTTTACCCTGTTGAATGGGGAAATCCTGATGCTCCGGACTACCGATGGCTTCTCTGGTGCTGAGGGCTCTGGCCCGAATTTCTACGCTTTCCGTAAGAAGCCCTTCCGCCTTCAACAAATCAAAAACGCGCTCTTTCAACTCATTATATACATCATCCATTCTATGAAAAACCTCATCCTAAAAAGAAAGCGGCTTCCTTTTTCAACCATTCAAGCCATCCTTCAAGCGTCGAAATCCTGAAGCCATAAACCAACCGGTTGTAATCGTCTTCTTCCGCCTGCTTCTTCTCCGTTAGACGCTTTTGAAACCGCTCCAGAATGGCAATCTGGGAATTCACCAATTCGCTTCCCCCTTGTAGGCCAAGATGACGAAGAAAATAGAGTTTGGCCAAGAATTCAATGCGTAAGTCCCTCGCATGCTCCGTTGGACTTTTCAACCACCGCAAAAAACGCTCCTTGCCCGCCGGCATAATGGCAAAAACCCGTTTTGGGGGCCGCGTATCCTGGGTTTCAAGGGTTGAATTCACCAACCCTTCATTATCCAGGCGCTTTAAGAGCGCATACAACTGGCTGGTGCTGACACGCCAGGCCGGTCCCAGGCCGGTCTCCAGAAATTGAAGGATCTCATATCCATGCCGGGGCCCCGGCATCAAAGCCCCTAGGAGGGCATACTCCGTAGCAGGTTTATCTTTCATGGGTCCCTATGATTTCTGTTACGCATCACGGAATCAGGCGAATCTCCATTGTTGATCCACAAAAACATAATCCAGAGTAGAATATTCCAATCCATCATATTCAGTCAAGAAAAAAAGTCTGGACAGTTCCCTTTTAGAAGCCCATTGACTTTTATTTCTATTGATGCAGAATGTGCACCAAAAACAAACGGAACGAGAACATGCGTATTAACAGGACTGGAGAGATTGCCGACGGGTTTTATGTGCTGGGGCATTCGGCGAGCCCGATTTTTCTTCTGGATGGCCCGGCGCCGCTGCTTTTTGATGCGGGCTTTACCGGCCTATGGCATCTGTACGAAAAAACGATCAAGAATGTTTTGGGAAACCGGTCTCCCGCTTTCCTCTTCTTGACCCATTCCCACTGGGATCATGTGGGCACGGTGGCCTACCTGAAAAAAATCTGGCCTGAGATGAAAATTGCGGGTTCCCGGGAATCTTCGAAAATCCTGGCCCGTAAAGGTGCCCTTTCGAAAATAAAATCACTGAATCAGGGTGCTCTTGGGGTTCTTCGCAGCTGGGGCGTACGGGAGATTCATGAAGGCGAATTCAAGCCCTTTACGCTTGATGTTGTTTTAGAAGATGGTCAGAGGATGGAGATCGAAAAGGGTTTGTCAGTTGAGGTCATTGCCGCGCCGGGCCACACATGGGATTCCACCGCCTATTTTATTCGGGAGATGAAGATTCTGGTGGCAGGGGAAGCCGCCGGTTGTGACGGGGTCTGTGAGTTCCTGGTTGACCATGAGGCGTATGGCGCGTCCATAAAACGTCTGGCCGGATTAGACGTGGAAGTATTGTGTACCGCACACAATTTCATCTTCACAGGACCGGATGTCAGAACAAATATGACCCGGTCCATACGTCAGGTGGGTGAATACGTGGTTCAGGTGAAGCGATATCTGAAAGAGGAAAAAGGGGATGTTGACCGCGTTGTAGCGCGCGTCAAGACTGCCGAATGGGATGAAAAGCCGCTGCCAAAACAACCATTGGAAGCCTATTTGATTAACACGCAAACACGCGTTAGAACCATTCGAAAGCACATGGCAAATTCGTCTTAATCGCTTTTTTTCACTGGCTTGATGCTGCAAAAAGACCAGCGATTCCCGATACCTCCCACCATGTTGACCCATCCCGTGAAACGGTCTCCTCGAACCCCTTCAGCCAGTTTGGGTGTGTAAAGGGGCAGCCATGGCAGATCATTCATCAGGATTTCCTGCATTTCCCAGATGAGCGTCTTACGCTTTTCGCGGTTCATGGCATCGGCACTGGCATTGGCAATACGATCAAAACGGGGGTTATTGTAACCACTGGTGTTCCAGCCTTTGGGCTTGCTGTTTTTTGAGATGAAGAAATTCCTCAAATAGTCCGGATCCAGGGAGAGGTTTCCGTACCCCAGGACGAAAAGATCAAAGTCATGGCGGGTTTTCACCTGTTGAATGAGGGAACCCAGGGGCATGGGTTTGGAGGTGACGGAAATACCCAGCATTTTGAGCCATTCCTGAATCATGATCCCCACCATGGCCCTCTGTGGGTCATAATCCGCGGGGGGCGTCAGGATGGTCAGCCTTTTCATTTCGCTGCCGTCCGGCAGGCATATATCCTCCCCCCGAACAACCTCTCCGTCGGCATTCACCGGAGGATCTTCCCATGTATAGCCCCCTTCCCTCAACAGCTGATAGGCCTTTCGAATTCTGTCATCCCGGGCCAGTCCCTCACCATAAACGGGTACATTGGGATCATGCCAGAACGCATTACTGGAAGGCACAATGGAGTCGGCCTGCAGGGCGTATCCTTGAAGGATCCTTTTCACAATGAAACGCTTGTCCGTGGCAAAGGCAACGGCCTTCCTGAAGTGAAGGTCATTGAATGGCTTCTTCCTGAGATTGAACCCCATATAATAGAGCGCACTTTTTTCACTGGTGTAAATTTTTACGTTTTCATCATCCTCCAGGGCCGCCAGATACCCCTGCTGCAACCCCCACCAGAACATGTCAATGCTGCCTTTGCGAAGCGCCAGGACAGCGGCGTCGCTGGTACCAAAAAACTTAAAAATGATACCATCGATATGGGGACCCAGATGGTATCCCGCGATCTCCAGCCCCCGTCCGAAAAAATGTTCGTTTTTCTCCAGAAACACATAGGCCCCTCTGCGCCACTCCTTGAGCACAAAAGGACCGCTGCTAATGGGGTTCGTAATTTTTTGTTTCAGGATTTCCAGAAGTGGCTTTTCAAGGTTCTTCACCCGTTCCAGAATCACACGCCAGCATTTTTTTTGAACAATGGGCGTGGTGAGGGTCCGGGAAAGGAAAATGGCCTTGGGCTCTCTGAGGGTAAATCGGACGGTGTGCTTATCCGGGGCCTCAATTTTTTCTACGAATTCCCAACTGGATAGATATCGGGGAACTTTCAGTGTTTTGATGAGATGGCCCGTAAAAGCCACATCCTCGGCGGTCAGTTCGGATCCGTCAGACCATTTTGCAGGCCTCATTTTTACGGTGTAAGTCAGCGCGTCGGGATCATACACCGGATGTTCCGCAGCCAGCCAGGGCGTCAGGTTCAGGTTTTTTGGCTCACGAATATAGAGGGACTGATATATCTGACTCAGGACCTTGCCGGACCAGGCATCGGTGGCCAACCAGATATTGAGTGTTTTGGGTTCCTCCAATAGACCGATTTTGATGTAGTTTTTAGCATGGGCGCTTGGCACAAAATGGAACGGGATCATCAGAATCCATAAAAACAGTGTCAAACAGATAACACCCGGCATGGCTGCGCAAAAAGTTTTTCTATTCATTTTCAAGTACTTGTGCATTATTTCCTCCCTGAATCATGTTCAACATCGGGTATTATAGCCTTTATACTACCATATCAAAAGGCTTTATTAACGATCGGCTAGCAACAGGGGTTTCGGGTTATCCGGAGGTAGTGGATTTAGAGCTCGGCTGAGGAATTGGTAATCTACGTCGCCTCGGATCGCTGGCTAAAGGTGATACCCGAGAAATATGGCTGCACCCCTACCTGGCAGGTAATGGACGTAGGACTCATTCTATACAAGAAAACCATCATCCAGGCAGAGGGTTCTTGGCAGGCGTGAGGTTCGGATAGATGGTGATTAGAGCCATAAACAACCACTATCGTAGAAGATAAAAATTGAGTCACCGAAAACCGGATTTTGATTATCCCAACACTTGGGTTTTTATTGAAAACCCAACATATTTGAAGGCCAGGTTCGGACAATCAATTCACGGTCAGCCAATCTCCGAAGTCCAAAAATATAACAAGGATTTTGACCCATCAATATCATTGACCTTTGTCAAGCAACCCTAATGGGCTCACTCTCCTCCCCCAACATCTATCCCTCGGAAAGGTACCAGAATACATCTGCCAGCCTTGCGAAACTCTGACCACTATGCTACGGAAGTATCATGCACGTACTCTTCTGCCGGAACCGGATAAGCGCCGATTGAACCGGAGGTATTGACAAGTATTCAAGAATTCGGTTTGCCCCATTTATTTTTTGGCTGATGAATGACTGAAAAAATAATGTGACGATTTGGCCTTTTACGGTGTACAAAAGAGTGTTGCAGCTTTAAAGCATTTTTGAAGGGGGACTAAATGAAAACAACAAAACCTTTGATCATCATTTATGTTCTTCTGGCGAGTTTCCTGGTTGGTAGGATCGCTCTGGCTGATGATTCCGGGATATTTGATTCTGTAAGCTCTGAAAGTGCGCTTGAGGCACCGAGGTTAACGGTTACCATTGAAGGGACGAAGGTGACCCTCTCATGGAGCAGTGTGTTTAGTGCGGACTATTACGTGTTGCATTACGCACAATACACGTATGATAATCCTGAATCTATCAAAACAATTGATATGGGAGATAAAACAACTTTTTCGGTCGATCTTGTGCCAGGGAATGCTTATCACGTAGCTGTGAAAGCTTGTGATGCCTCAGGCTTCTATTGCAGCTATTATTCCAATATCCAGGATGTCATCATTCCGATTCCCACCACTTTCGGAAACAGTTTGGGGCAGGTATTTGCACTCCTCCCCGCAGGGACGTTCACAATGGGGAGCCCTTCGGGGGAACTGGGAAGGAAAAGTGATGAGACCCAGCACCAGGTAACCCTTACCAAATCCTTTTATATGCAGACAACCGAGGTGACGCAAGCCCAGTGGAAGGCGGTGATGGGGAGTAATCCATCCTACTTTTCAGGGTGCGATTCTTGTCCGGTGGAAAATGTTTCGTGGGATACTGTGCAGTCATACATTACTAAGATAAACCTAAGGGAGGAGGGAACATACAGTCTGGCGACGGAGGCGCAGTGGGAGTATTCGGCCCGGGCAGGGAGCACAACTGCTTTTTACAATGGTCACATAACAAAGCCACAGGGTGATGACCCCAATCTGGACAAGATAGGGTGGTACGAAAAAAATACAAACCTTGAAGGGCCGAAGCCTTGGACGCATCCGGTTGGCCAGAAAAAGCCTAATGCTTGGGGTCTCTACGATATGAGTGGAAACGTATGGGAATTGGTTAAGGACCGGTACGGCGATTATCCTTCCGGCGCGGTGACCGATCCTACGGGGCCTGGGCCTTCAGCGGGCTCCTACCGCGTGGTTCGTGGCGGCGGCTGGGGCGCCTATGCCAGGAGCTGCCGTTCGGCGAATCGGGAGACCGAAGATGCGTTTTCCCGGAACGCCGCCGTTGGCTTCCGCCTCGTCAGGGCACAGTAGTTTCTGGTTTCTTATCTTGTAAGTTCAAACTGATTTCAGAGAATTAGCAGTACTCTTCTGGAGGATTTTTTTGGATGTCATTTATTATGCTGCCATTTCTTGGTCGCGGCTGTCAGCAATGAAAGTTGAGTATGTTCCCAGCAACATCGGCTTGCCTGTCCTTATGTAGTGTCGCAGACTCTCCTTCATATATTTCGGAAAAGATATTCCACGCAATTTACAGGTCACATAAATTGAGAGTAAAATGGCATAGGCGTTTGCGCCTTCAGCTGAAACACTCCCACCTGAAACCTTGCGTTTGAGAACTCCCACTCGAATCAGGAATTCCCCATAATTATTGTGACAGGGAGCGCCTGGATGTTCAACAAATGTCAGGATGCGTGGTTGCTGCCTTTTCACCTTTTTTATGATCTCTTGTAAAATATCATCCGGATCAGGCCAGTTTACTAACTTTTCTAGTCTCTTTTTCAGCCTTCTCAGACGTCTTTGAAAGACCTTTTCGCCCAATTTTTTGCGATCTGCTTGAAGTCGTTCACCATCGCGCAGAATTCGCCGTAGTTTCATATAGAATTTCACGATGCTGGAAAGATGTGGAAATACATCACGGAATTTTCTTATCTTCCTCAGCAGATGGGCCATACAGCTCTGTTGTTCACAGATGAGCTTCAAATACGCGCCCCACCCATCAACTACCAGAAGCCCAAGAAATATTTCTCCGAGCACTCGGCGGACTACAGATCCACCTCGCGATTGATCTACTGTAAAATAGGCCGACTCCTGGGTGCCAAATACCCATAACCACCAATTCTTCCCTCTTACACGCCATCCGGTTTCATCAGCATGCAGGGTTACAGCATTATTGATGTCTCCGAGGATTTCTTTGTAAACATCTCCCATTATCTTGGAAACCCGAATTACATGCCTCGAAAGCCCTGATGTCGAGATGTCCTTTCCAAAGAAGGCCTTCAAATAATCTCCGATTCTGGTGAATGGCAAACACAAAGCCACCCACAGATAGCAGATCAAAATTGTGCTGTTCAGGCCTATATCTGCCTTGGGCAACGCCAATTCGGATTTCGCGGTGATGACCTCTTTGCAATCCGGACAATATTTTTTCTCTTGCTCTACTTTTATGACTTCCGGTCTTTCAACAACATCCGGAATGTCCTCAATGATTCTGCCATTACTGCTTTCAAGCACCTTTTGGCCTGATAAATCTTTACCACAGAGACTGCAATTAACAACGGTCGCTTTTTCTGTGCGGTCAGGTTTGAGCTTTTTGGACTGATTACCTGCGCCTTTACGAGGTTTCTTACCTCTTCCCTTCCGATTCTTTTTCTCTTTGCCATCATTACCCGCGCCGCTTTTATTCCACTCCGGCCGCTTTGATGATGGTTTATTCGCATCTTTGTTGACGGACTCAATTTTTTGCTTTTTGAGGAGGTTTATAAGTCTTTGATTTTCTGCCTTAAGCTCATTATTTTCTTTTTCTAATTTGACATATTTTTCCCGTAGGCTTTGAAATGCCTTTACGAGATTGCCCACAGACAATTTCGAGAAAGCGGAGTAAGTGACTGATAAGATGTCCTTTATGTTCATTTCATGCCCTAAAGCTCAAAGTAATTCGACTTTAGGTAGCATATTCAGAATAAAATGTCCCGCTTTTTTTCGAAAAACTTATTTTTTCTGAAATCAGTTTGAACTTACCTTATCTTTTTGCCTTTGGCCGTGTGTCAGCGCCATGGGGTGTGGGAGGTGCGCACGGAACAGCGGCCGCCAGGCAAAGGGCGGAGCAAGCGTAGCGCGTAGCCTTTCGGCAGATTGATGTTAAAAGTCCATGCTTTTCCAATATTGGGCGGTCATACCGGATATTGTGGCTCCCATATTTTTGGAGAAACCAGCAATATCTCCAACATGAACGAAACCGCTACGCGGTAGCTCTGGAACCGCTCCATCCAATGGACTTACCACTTAGATCTTGTTTTTTCCTTTGATGTTTTTTCAAAGTTGTGGGATACCTATCGCTATACTTGAAGTGAAGGACTTGGATACTTTACCCATCGCATCTTTCATGCCAAACTCGCGGCTTCGATCATGTTGTTTTATAAATAATCCCGCTCCTGTACGACAGAATCCCATTTTTTATGAAGGTCTGTGCTTGATTCTAGAGATCCTGCTATTTTTTCAGCGGGACTATGGATAAAACGCTAATACAATACATCAGGCAGCGAGAAGGTTGTCGTAATAGCTCGATTTCACCTTCCTGCATGATTAAAAGCACCCTCCAATTCATGTTTATAGAACCCAACAGAACGAAACAATACATCTGCCAGCCTTGCGAAATCTCGGGGAATATGATAAAGAAGTTTAATGCACGCATTGTAGGATTTCAAGATGGGAAAGAAAATTTTGTGGATGCAACGGAATACCGGTAATTGAGGAGCCTGGTATGAGGACGTAACAATTCAAATATTTATTTAATCCCGTTATTTCCTGGGAGGATTTGTCTTGCGATTTTTGTGCTCGGTACTGTATCTCCCGCTCTGAATATGCAAATTTTCTACAAAATCTCAGCGGAAAAACTATTACTTTAGAAATAGAGTCTTATCAAACGGTAATCAATAATTCAGCTCAACGAAAGGAGACGGTCGTGCGTTATGCCTGCTACGTAATGTGTGTTGTCGCGCTTTTGGCCTCATTTCTCCTCTATGATGCTACGGAGGCAGAAGCCCAGGGTGGGGCAACTACATGTACCTATACGGGTAATCCTTTTTACAGGCATGTGAATTGTGGGGTGTTTGATAATACAATGCGTGTGAGCGCAACATTCACTTTCCCAGGCGAGCTTCCTGCAAATGACACAACGGAATTAAAGGACATTGTTGGCCTCACCTATGAATTAGCTGACGGTGTCAATACCTGGACCGATCTGGCAAACTTATGTACGGCCGAATTAACCACCGTCGGTGGATCTGTCACCACATGGCGGGTATATGCGAGTGACCCTAACCCTACCGTGGTTGGTCAGTCGAGTTCGGGGACCGGAACGGATTTCATCTTCAGTTGGGACTCCGGCTGGAGATTTACGACGGTTGATAGCATCCCAAATCCATGTGTGACTTGGTACGATGATAAGTGTGTGGCACCCGCGGGGAACAATGAAAATGCTGAGTTGCCGGGCAGCTGGAATTGTTCTTGGGATCCTCCCACGACTCCCCCCACCGCCACCACCGCTGCTGCGGCCGAAGCTACATCCTCAGGCGCAACCCTCAACGGCGATATTACCGATACCGGCGGTGAGAACTGCGATCAGCGGGGCTTCCGTTACCGAAAGACTGGTTTGAGTACCTGGACTGACTGGGCTGAAACGGGGTCATTCGCCACAGGGACTTATAATCATTCTGTGACCAGCCTCTCCTCTGGAACTGCTTATGAGTATCAGGCTTCCGCTCACAATTCGGCAGGATGGGGTTACGGCTCCACACAAAAGTTCACAACCGCTACGAGCCCCCCCACTGCCATTGCCGCTACTGAAGCTACTGCGACAAGCTTTTTCTGCAACTGGAATGCCTCAACGGGCGCTACCAGTTACAGGCTGGATGTCTCAATAAAAAATGATTTCAGCACCTATGTAACCGGATATCAGAACAAGGATGTGGGTGCAGTAAACACCAGCGCTGTGATCGGACTGACAGCCGGAACGGCTTACTATTATCGGGTGAGGTCAGTAAACGCCGCTGGGACCAGTGGGAATTCAAATATAATTAGTACCACCACCCTGACGCTACCCACAAAAGTTCACCTAAGTGGTCTTTCCATAGCAACTGCCGGTGCTGTATCCACGGCGTTTACATTGACCAGCCAGGATGCCGGCGGCAATCCATCGAATGTCCCGGCGGATACAACGTTTGACCTTTCGTCCAACTCTTCAGGCACGAAGGTGTTTTACAGCAACGCGGCTGGGACAGCGGTGATCACCCAGACGACCATCCCGAACGGGACCAGCTCAGGCACCTTTTACTACAAAGACAGTGCTAAAGGGACCCCCACATTAACCGCCGCTTGGAGAAGCGGAGGCACGGACCTGGGATCCGACACCCTTCCGGTCACGGTCAATCTGGCGGAAGCGACCCTGGCTATCAGCAGCAATGTTGCCTCATCGTTCAAAGACTTTAAGGTCACGGTCACCAGGATCGAAATGAACAATGGGACTACTTGGGTCGAGATCTTTTCGGGGGCCTCTGAGCTTGATCTTGTTAACCTCGGGACCTTTCCAGGGATCAGCAATGTCGCTTTGCCTTTCGGGACTTACAGCCGGATGAAAGTTACCTTCCGGAATTCCCTCCCCGTAACCGGCACCCTGACCTATGGCGGAACGGCCTATTATACCACGACCGCAACGTTTGGTGGTGCGAACAATATTGCCGGTGATCCCGCAAATAACGCCGGAAGCCAGACCGTATTCACGTTCAAGATCGAGGAGTGGGGGGCGCTTAACACGGATGTCACCAAGGACTTTTCAATCACCCCCGTTACGGTTGATGCTTCAACTGATTATCAGCCGATTCTGAGGTTTACCATCAGCAAAACGTTTTTATTTAAGGGAAGCGCGGGAACGGCGTCAACTTATTATTTTGCTCTCTCGGCACCTACGGTAAGTCTTATTGAGCCGTGAGAAGAAAAAGAAGTCGTAAATGAAAAATTGTCAATTTCAGAGGGATAGCAAAGTGCAGAGATTAAAGAAATCGGATGCCCTTTCCGTGAGTCGGAGGGAGTTCTGCAAGAAGGCGATCAAAAGATCAACAATAGCGGCAGCGGTGGGCGCCACGGGTTATATTTCCTACAAAAAGCCTGCTGTCAGAAGCTTTTTCGGTAAGCGCCTATTTAACCGCACTTCACCGTATGTGCAAAATCCATCTGTTTTGGATCAACATTCCACGGCAGCAAGTCCTCATAGTCCTGAAGCGTCTCAGCCATCGGCAGT
>Ga0257125_1001265_pt1 | contig 26707 bp, 31 predicted proteins | sample SI106_200metaG_FD_190183 | JGI IMG/M metagenome (GOLD analysis project Ga0257125, IMG submission 190183) | Marine microbial communities from Saanich Inlet, British Columbia, Canada - SI106_200 | ecosystem: Environmental > Aquatic > Marine > Inlet | place: Canada: British Columbia | collected... | reverse complement strand
CTAAACAATGGAAATTAGAAGTACAAAGATATGGTCTTTCTCAAGTTGCAGCTTATCTTGCTGGAGAGGAAATTTACACACCTCATGAAATTAAAAGAAAACCAACTTTAAGAATTATAGATCCTAGAGAACTAGCTATTTCTGATGTTGCTCTTTATACAGCTAAAAATAAAGCAACTTATGGAGTTACAATTAAAGAAAGAGAAGACCTAAGAAAAAAAACTTTAGAATGGATGATAACTGGAACAGGTGGTATAACAATGAGAGTTAGAGATGATGGGCTAGCAAAATTAACAAAACATTTTGCAGGGAAAGTTAATAATAGGGTGGCCAAGGAAACTATGTGGATTAAAAATTTTGTTGCAGAAGAACATGAAGAATTTTTAGTTATAGATAAATTACAAGTTTTAAGAACTTCTGAGATTTTATATTGGCTTCATATTAGACCTTTGCAACTAAGAAATGTTTACTCTAGTGGAGCAATTCTGGGTCAAACATCAATGTTAACACAAGTAATGAGTGGACACATAATAAATGGAGAAGGTTAATTACCCTTATAGAACTCAACCTTTTTCTTCATGTCATTAATTTCCAACCAAACATTTACATTCTCACCAAACCCTGCATTAATAACAGTAGTTCTTCCAATCTTACAAGCACCAAAATGTTCATGCATATGTCCTCCAATACAAATAATTGGTTTGTAAGTTTCAACAAGCTCACGAGCAATAAGAGAACCTCTGTGTTGACCATTTCTACTAGTTTTTTTGTTTCTAATAATATCTAAATTAGTATTAAATGGAATATTATGAGATAAGAAAATAACTCTTCTCTTAAACTTGCCTTTTCTCCTTTCTCTAAAAGCTTCACAGAGTATCTCTTTTTGTTCATTATACTCTTTTTCTTTTTTCTCAAACAATTCAGGAGTTAACATTGCCATATCTTCTGTATGTTGTGGTAATTCAGGATTAGAAGATAAACCATAACCAACAATTCCTAACTCTTCATTTACAGGAACAAACTTCTCATGACAATTAACAACATTCTTCAAACCCTTAATTAAATAATCTTCAAAATAATCTTTATTCAAAAAATTCCAATCTTTACTTTGATAAACCCAATCAGCATTTCCAGGAACAAGGTAAATAGGAACTTCTAAAGAATCTAAATATTCCAAAACCTCTCTCCCAATCTCTAAACTTTCCTTAACCAACTTTCTAGCTCTTCTTTTTCCGACGAGATCATACCATTCTTTATCATAATTTCTATCTTTTTTCCTCTCTTCAATAACTTTAAACATATAATTTCTTATCTTATCAGAAGAACAAAAATCACCTGGAGCTATAATAGCATCATAGGTCTGATAGTATATTTTTGGCTTCACACCATGCAAATCTCCAATTACTACGAATCTCATAATCATCTTTAATCTTCATTTTTTTATAAAGCTTGCTTTTGAAGCAAGGAAACCTTTATAAAGCCTAGATTTTTCTCATAAACAAACCAATGATATAATGGAGGTTTAAAGATGGATAATAAAAAAATTCAAGAAATGGCTTTTGAAGCAGTAGAACATGCAAAGACTTCTGGTAAGATTAAGAAGGGTGCTAACGAAGCAACTAAGGCAGCAGAAAAAGGAACTGCAAAATTAATTCTTATTGCAAAAGATACAAACCCTAAAGAAATAGTTATGCACATAGGGCCTTTATGTAAAGAGAAAAACATTCCTTTTGTTGAAGTTGACAGAAAAGATGAGTTAGGCACAGCAGCAGGAATCCCTGTATCCACAACTGCAGTTGCAGTTATACAAGAAGGCGATGCAAAAGCAAAAATCAAAAGAGTAGTTGAGGCATTAAAAAGTGAAGGACAAAAGACCACAGAATAATAAAAAAGCATTAAAGGAAAAAACTAGAGCAGCTAGAGAAGTTGTTCCAGCTAGAGTTGAAGAAGTTGTAGGTAGAACTGGAACAAGAGGAGAAGTTATTCAAGTTAGATGCAAAGTTCTTGATGGTAAAGATGCAAACAAAATTCTTACAAGAAATGTTAGAGGTCCAGTAAGACTAAAAGACATTCTAATGCTTAGAGAAACTGAAATCGAAGCAAGAAAAATTGGAAGAGGTAAGAAATAATGTCCAAATGTTCATTCTGTAAAAAAGACATGCCAAGAGGTACTGGTTTATTATTTGTTTACAAATCAGGTAAATCAGTTTGGTTCTGTTCAAGAAAATGTGAAATGCATATTTTAAAATTAAAAAGAAAACCACAAACAACTAAGTGGGTGAAATAATGATTGAAAGAACATTTGTTATGATAAAACCAGATGGTGTAAAAAGAAGTCTTGTTGGAGAAATTCTATCTAGATTTGAAAAAGTCGGATTAAAAGTTATTGGAATGAAAATGACTTGGGTAGATGAAGATTTTGCAAAAAAACACTATACTGAGGATATCACAATAAGAAGAGGAGAAAAAGTAAGAAACAATTTAGTTACTTTTCTAAAAGAGGGTCCTGTAATAGCTTTTGTTCTTGAAGGTATTGAAGCAATAGAGATTGTAAGAAAAATGGTTGGTGAGACTGAATCTAAATCAGCAGCACCAGGAACTATTAGAGGAGATTACAGTCATGTAAGTTTTGCTCATGCTGATAAAAAAGATATGGCAGTAAAAAACCTAATTCATGCATCAGCAAATCAGGAAGATGCTAAGAATGAAATTGCTTTGTGGTTCAGTGTAGAAGATCTTTACCAGTACAAAACCTTGAATGAATCACACACACTATAAATCTAATTTTTTATCTATTTCTTTTCCTAAATTTTCTAACTCTTCATAAGTTGAAAGCACATCTTGTTTCATCTTTTTCAATGTTTGTTCAAGATTTTTTGCTCTCAAAGAATATTTATTATCTTCAACTCTTACTAAACCAGCACCAATTAACTTAGTTAGATGATGAATAACAGTACCTCTAGTTAAATTTAATCTATAAGCTAACTCATCAGAAGACAATCCTTCTCCTCTCTTGCTTGCTTTGATAATTTCAATGAACATTCTAAAACAAGAATACTCTTTATCTCTTTCAGACATCAAACCTAAGCTCTTTGATAACCACATTAACTCTGCATTAAGGTCCTCTTTAGGAACTTTTACTTTTTGTATAACAATTTTAGTAAATCTGGTTATCATATTTGTAATAATATTAAACTTCCTTAAATACCTTTCTTACTAAACCTTTATATATAATTAATTAGAACTCTCAATTTAAGATGTTTTTTAATAGCCCTTTTCAAAGATTGTATCAACGAGTACAGTTTGGTGAAGTTGAGCTTGATACTTCTTATTTAACGATGGAAGGAAACAAGTTAGAAGTCCAACTAGAATTTTTATTAGCTGTACATATCCATCCAAATGATCCAGATAATTCTTCTACAGGTAGAGCTGAAATGGATTATGCACAAATGTCTGCAGATGCAAGAATTAATCCTAAAAATGCAAAGTATAAACAAAAAAAGAGAATATTCCATATAGCTGATGATGAGTTAGGAGTGATGTTTGAACTTGGAGATTATTCTAGGGTAGAATCTTGGTTACTTAAGAACTATATTAGAAGAGAAGTAATAAAAAGATTTAAACGAGAAGAAATAGGAGATACTGCTTTTATGGAACTTGATTCTTTAGTTCATGAACATGGAATAGATATTCTTACTGATTCAATAGAAGAAAGAATTGGTAAGGCTTATGAAAGATATGAAAAAGAAAGAAAAGAAAATAAGCCTGATTTTTCTCAGACTCTTACTTTGGTTGAAGCTTAAGCAAATCTTTGTCCTTCTCTAACTTGGTTTGCAGGACCAGCTTTATTTTTGCCACTTATAATTGCATCATACTCTCTTCTAATTAGCTTTTCAGTTTTTTTGAATCTTGCAACTTCAGATTTTAACTTTGCTAATTTTACATTAAGAGCTTTTGAAGTTTCTTCAATTTTAGCAACTTCTTCATCAATAAAAGTGATTGTATCAAAAGCTTGAACAGTTTTATGTAATTCTCCTGTAACAATATTCCAAAAATTACTTCTATAATCTATGTTTGCTTTTGCTTCTCTTAAATGGACTAATGTCATTTTAAGACTTGCTGGTAATTGTTTAAGGGTTGCTAAATGTCCATTTATTTCAGCTCTTGGCTTATCTATACTAGCTAATTCTCCCTCAATATTTAAGGCTTTAATCCAATTTGTAAGCCTTGTAGTTTGTTTTTCAGCATTACGAATATCTCTATTAAATCGATTCCTAATTTTAACATTATCTCTGTCTTGAGCTTTTTGTGCTTTTTCTTCTGCTCTTGACTCTCTTAAATTTGCTCGATCTTCAGCTGTGTAGAATTTTTTACTCTCTCTTTTTGGTTTTCTTTCAGCATACTTAACTTTGCCATCCATGGCTTGATTCCACTTTTTTTCTTGTCCAAATAAACTTGACCATAATCCCATTATATATCACCTCTATTATTATAATTAACTAGTATACACAGCTTCGAGATATTTAAATCTATCTATTTCACAGCAACAGCATTAACCTCTAAAAACAGCAAGCTTAACCTCAAACCGAAACCTTTATATACAACCTTAGCTCTTACTGTGTTTACTTAAGGTCAACAAAGATGAAAACAAAAAAGGAAATAAAAGAAGATCTCGAAGAAACTAAAGAAGAATTAGAAGAAGTTAAAGAAGAAGAACTGGACTACTTGAAACAACTTCAAAGACTTCAAGCTGAGTTCATTAATTACAGGCACAGAGTTGAAAAAGAAAAGCAAAATTCAATCAACTTTGGTAAACAAGAACTGATTCTAAAACTTTTAGAAATAAATGATAACTTTGAGAGAGCATTAAAACACAACAAAGACAAAGGTGTTGAAATGATTTACAATCAAATTCAAACAGTATTAAAAGAAGAAAAAGTAAACATAGTTGAAACCAAAACATTCAACCCAGAATTACATGAATGTATTTGTAAAGAATGTTCAAAAGAAAAACAAGACACAATTCTAGAAGTGTTCCAAAAAGGATACACTTTCAATAATAAAACAATAAGGCCTGCGAAGGTAAAAATATCAGGAGGAAAAGAAAATGAGTAAAATTATAGGAATAGATTTAGGTACAACCAATTCAGCAGTTGCTGTATTAGAAGGTGGGAAGCCTACAATAATCCCTTCAACAGAAGGTGGTAGAACAGTCCCAAGTGTTATAACAATTAAAGGAGATGATATTGTTGTTGGGGAAGTTGCAAAAAGACAAGCAGTTGCAAACCCAGATCATACAGTTAGAAGTATTAAAAGAATAATGGGTACAAAAGAAAAAGTTAGAATAGATGATAAAGATTACTCTCCAGAAGAAATTTCAGCAATGATTCTAAAAAAATTAAAAAAAGATGCAGAAGCTTACTTAGGAACAAAAATTCAAAAAGCTGTAATTACAGTTCCAGCATATTTTAATGATGCACAAAGACAAGCAACAAAAGATGCAGGAAAAATTGCAGGTTTAGAAGTTGAAAGAATTATTAACGAGCCTACTGCAGCATCTTTAGCATATGGTCTTGACAAAGGTGAAAACCAAACTGTCTTAGTTTTTGATTTAGGTGGTGGAACTTTTGATGTATCAATTTTAGAACTTGGTGATGGTGTTTTCGAAGTTAAATCAACTTCAGGTGACAATAAATTAGGTGGAGATGACTGGGATGAAAAATTAATTAATTACTTAGCAGATGAATTCAAAAAAGATCATGGTATTGATTTGAGAGAAGATTCAACAGCACATCAAAGATTAAAAGATGCATCAGAAAAAGCAAAGATTGAATTGTCAACAAGTATGCAAACAACTGTAAACTTACCTTATGTTACAGCCGACGATAAAGGTCCCAAACACTTAGACATAACTTTAACAAGAGCTAAATTCAATGAACTAACAAATGATCTAGTTGAAAGAGTTATAAATCCTGTAAAGACAGCACTTAAAGATGCAAACATGACTCCAAGCGATCTAAATAAAATCCTTTTAGTTGGTGGTTCAACAAGAATCCCAGCAGTACAAGAAAAGGTAAAAGGATTATTACAAAAAGATGGGGACAAAGGTATTAACCCTGATGAGTGTGTTGCTCTAGGAGCATCTATTCAAGGTGGAGTTTTAGGTGGTGAAGTTAAAGATGTTTTATTACTAGACGTGACCCCATTAACTTTAGGTATTGAAACCTTAGGTAGTGTTATGACTCAACTAATTGAAAGAAACACTACAATACCAACAAAAAAGTCACAAATATTTTCAACAGCAGCTGACAATCAATCTGCAGTAACAATTAATGTATTGCAAGGTGAAAGATCAATGGCTACTGACAACACCTCCCTAGGTAGATTCGATTTGGTTGGAATCCCTCCAGCACCAAGAGGAGTTCCACAGGTCGAAGTGACTTTTGACATTGACGCAAACGGTATTGTAAATGTTTCTGCAAAAGATCTTGGTACAAGCAAAGAGCAAAAGATTACAGTAACTGGTGGCTCTGGTTTGAACAAAGATGACATTGAAAAAATGGTAAAAGAAGCAGAGAAACATGCAGAGTCTGACAAAAAGAAAAAAGAATCCATTGAAGTTAGGAACCAAGCTGATACATTAGTACATTCAACTGAAAAAATGCTTGATGAGCATAAAGATAAAGTTGATAAAGCAACAAAAGAAAAAATAGAGAAAGAAGTAAATGCGCTGAAAGAAGCAGTTAAAACTGACGACACAGAAAAGATTAAAAAGCAACTTGACTCTTTAAACAAAGTGGCAATGGAAATTGGCCAACAAATGTATCAAGAAACTGATAAACAACCTAAGGAAGAAAAAAAAGAAGATGAAAAGGTAGTTGATGCAGAGTTCGAAGAGGAGAAAAAAGAATAAATCTTTTTTTTTATTTTAAAAAATGGTAGACTATTGCACCAACTGTTCAGAAGGGAGTTATGATATCAAATCAACAAGGATTGATTATAGCTCAGCAATGGGATACCAACCCCCTAAGTATCAAATGGGTAATGAGTTTGACCCATTAAAATATATCCATGGCAAAAGACTATTATGACACCTTAGGTGTTAATAAAAGTGCAAGTAAAGAAGAAATAAAAAAAGCTTACAAAAAACTTGCAAAGAAATATCATCCTGATTTGAATAAAGATAATCCTGAAGCTGAACAGAAGTTTAAAGAGATTAATGAAGCTTATTCAGGACTTTCTGATGAAAATAAAAGAGCAAACTATGATAGGTTTGGTTCTACAAATGATCAAAGGTTTGGTGGTGGATTTAACCAACAAGGTTTTGGTGGTTTCTCAGATATTTTTGAAAGTTTTTTTGACATGGGTGGTGGTGGAAGAAGAAGACAAAGAAAAGGTAGAGATCTTAAAGTTGAAGTTGAAATTCCATTCTTAGATGCATGTTTTGGAGTTAACAAAACAGTATCAATTACTAAGTTAGATAAGTGTGATGTTTGTGATGGAAAGGGTGGGACAGGCACAAAAACTTGTTCAACATGTAATGGTTCTGGTCAGATAACAAAAGCCTTCAGAACACCTTTTGGTTCAATACAACAAAGAGCAACCTGTACACACTGTAATGGGACAGGACAAACAGTAGAAGATCCTTGTAATGAATGTAATGGTGCAGGTAAAGAAAAGAAAACAAAAAAAGTTAAAGTAAAAATTCCAGCAGGTGTAAGTGATGGAACAACACTAAGGCTTTCTGGTGAAGGTGAGTATGAACAAGTACCAGGTGACTTGTTTGTTGAAATTTTTGTAACACCTCACAAATACTTTGAAAGAAAAGGTGATGACATTTTCTTAGAATATCCAGTAAGCTTTTCACAAGCAGTATTAGGTGACAAAGTTGAAGTTCCAACAATCCATGGTGATGTTAAAATGAAAATTCCATCAGGAACACAGTCAGGAACAATCATGAGATTAAGAGAAAAAGGTGTGCAGAACATTCAAGGTTATGGTCAAGGTGACCAACATGTTAAGATTCAACTGAAAACACCAAAAAAGGTTTCTAAAAAAGAAAAAGCTCTGTTTAAACAATTAGCCAAAGAGAATAAACAGAAATTAAAAATTGAAAAAGGTTTCTTTGAAAAGCTTAAAGACAGTTTCCACTAAACAAACCAACTTCTTATATCTTTACAAGCAAAAGTTCTATCAGCTTGTTTATCCAAATCAAATGCAATAAGACACCATTGTTCTTCTTTGTGCCATTCATTTGAAATAAAAACAATCTCTTTTGGAACAATTTTTCTTATCTTTGTTTCACCTCTATAATTAGTATAGAGAATTTTAACTTCTTTTTCCATAGCTAAAAGAAAGATTAAATTATTAATAAATGTTTACTAAGCAATCAATTCTAAAAAACACCATAAGAAAAAATAAAAAAAAAGAAAAAAAATCTAGTTATTTGCCATTACAAATACAGATTTCAATGCTACTACAATGGTTGCAGGAACAAACAACATTAACAAGTTATTCATCAATGTACCCAGGTATGAAATTGTTCCAAGAACGTTTCCACCAAAGTAACTAACAATAACCAATACTGTTCCAGCCATCAAGAAAGCGTTTACTTCTTTATCAGCGATGTTTAACAATCCAATTATCAGACCCAATGCAACTAGTAACCATGGGAACCATGACATTGAAGGTACAAACATAAAAACTACTGCCAGAAGAACACCTATTAAGAATGCCCAATGCCCGACCATTCCTTTACTTTTCTTTTTTGCCATACTCATTCACCTCCTTTTCTACTAAGTAGAATATATACTTTTCAAAGGATATTCTGTTTTAAATACTTTTTGGTAGGTGTAGTAACCTTTAAAAACACAATCTGATTCCCATAACTTGTGATGCAAGATGATAAGACAACCTTTAGTAGTAGTGATGGGAAACATCGATTCTGGAAAAACTAGGACATTAGACACCATTAGAAGGACTGCTGTTGTTGATTCAGAAGCAGGTGCAATCACACAAATGATCTCTTCTTCAGCAATTTCATTCAAAACAATACAAAAGGTTGCAGGACATCTACTAAAAAATCAAAAGATCACTCTTCCAGGCTTAATTTTTCTTGATACACCAGGTCATGCTGCATTCTCAAACATGAGAAAAAGAGGTGGAAACCTAGCAGACATTGCAATCTTAGTAATTGATATCAATGAAGGCATTAAACCACAAACAAAAGAATGTATTGAAGTTCTAAAAAAATACAAAACACCTTTCTTAATCTCATTAAACAAAATTGATAAAATACCTGGCTGGCAAGACAATGATGGAAAATCAATCTTGCAAATGATTGAAAAACAAGCAGATGGTGTCCAACAAAACATTCAAAACAAACTGTACGAAATTGTTGGAGAACTTTTCAAGTTTGGATTTCAAGCAGAAAGGTTTGACAGGATTGATGATCACACAAAACAAATTGCAATGGTTCCATGCTCAGGAAAGTTTGGCCAAGGAATTCCAGAACTTTTAGCAGTACTTATTGGACTTGCACAAAAATTCCTGGGAGATGAACTTGAAATTGATGTAGAAGCTCCAGGAAAAGGAACAATTTTAGAAGTTAAAGAAGAAAAAGGTATAGGTGTATCTTTAGATGTAATAATTTATGAAGGAAAATTAAAAGTTAATGACACAATTGTTGTTGGAGGTTTATACGAACCAGTCCAAACAAAAGTTAGAGGATTATTCTTACCAGATGAAAAAGGCAAATACAAAGCAGTAAAAGAAGTAGTTGGTGCAACTGGTGTAAAGGTAGTTGCAACAGGAATAAAAGAAGTTGTATCAGGTATGCCTCTTTATGTTGCAAATGACAATGTTGAAAATGCAAAAGAAAAAATTATGGAAGAAGTTGAAGAAGTTGTAATTGAAACAGAAGGTGAAGGTATTGTAATAAAAGCAGATTCACTAGGCTCTTTAGAAGCAGTTGTTGGAATGTTACAAGAAAGAGAAATTCCTATTAAGAAAGCATCAGTTGGCAACATCACAAAAAAAGATATTGCAGATGCAGAATCAAACAAAGATGAACTTAACAGAGTTATCATGTGCTTTAACACTGAAGGTGAAGCTTCAGGAATAAAAGTTTTAAAAAATCAAGTTATTTATCAATTAATTGAAGATCTAGAAAAGTTTAGAGCAGAGAAAGAAAAGGAGATTGAAGCAAGAGCTTTGAAAGATATTGCAAAACCAGCAAAAGTTAAAGTTCTTAGGGGCTGTATGTTTAGACAGAGCAATCCTTGTGTTGTTGGTGTGGAAGTGCTTTCAGGTACACTGACACCAGATACTGAATTGATCAAAACTGATGGCTCAAAAGTTGGCCATGTGAAAACAGTTGAGCTTGATAAAAAATCAGTTAAAGAAGCAGAAAAAGATAAACAGGTTGCTATTTCATTACCAGGTGTTACAGGTGGTAGGCAGATTCAAGAAGAAGATATTCTAATAGTTGACCTTAGTGAAAGGGAATTTAAAATTTTGAAGAAATTAAAAAAATTGTTAGATCCTGAAGAGATTAGTTTGTTGAAAGAGTTAGCAGAAATTAAAAGAAAGGAAAATCCTCTTTGGGGAGTTTAATCTTTTGTTAGAAATTCACTTAGTTTAAAACCTAATGCTTTAGCAGTTTCAATTTTTTGTGGACGAGTAAGAATTGTGGGTTTTACAGATACAGAGCATCCCCCCACTGAGTATATTTGAATAACTGAAAACCCAGCAAATGTAAAATACTGTTGAATATTTTGAGCATGCCAATCATAGTCACTATCATTTATATTTCCATGAGTAAGAACCATTATAGTAGGTTTAGGTGCATTTGGAATACGTCCCCTAGGATTATGTGTGAATCTAAATAACCTATCCATGAATAATTTTGTCTGACCAGATATATGACCAAAATAAATAGGTGACCCAATAATAACTGCATCACTTTGTTTTATTTCTTCATAAAAATCCTGCATTTGGTCGTCTATACTACACCTATCTTCTTCTAAACAAGTATAACAACCCTGGCATCCTCCAAACTGGGATTCATTCAGAATATATCTTGCTGTATCAATTTCATTTCCAGCACCTTCAAGCATTGCATCAACCAATGTAGCAGTATTTCCATTATTTCTTCTACTTCCAATAAACCCAACAATTTTCATTATTCCTTAAAAAATAAATGTGAACTTTAAATAGTTTTACTAAATTATAGCACCAAATAATAGGATTTATATACCAAATAATAAAAACTTTATTTATGGCAAACCCCCTAGATGAATTTATTCAAGATCATAGATTAGATAGAGAGAGTGGAATTTCTATAGTTTCAGAAGAAGATATATCTCAACTTAGATCTACTGGATATTCTGTTGAAGATTTATTAGATCATCTAAGTGAACATTATCAAAGCTTATTACATGGTTCAAGAACAGAATTTAATAATCATTTAAAACCCAATATACAAGGCAGAGTTTTTTCCACAGATTCAGCTGCAATAGCATTACTAAAAGCAATAATATCAAATGAATTACCTCCTCCTGGATTAAAATATCCTTATTTTATTGATAAAAAGCATCCATTAGAGGTTAAGATTCATGGGATTAATGATGAAACAATAGGAGATAAAGGGTTTGTTTATGTTTTAAATCAAAGAGAAGGATTTGAAAATGATCCTAAAGGTTCATGGCAATATGTAAAAAGAGGAGAAGCTCCTATTGCAGCAAGAATCGTTGTTAAAAGATCAGATTTTACATATCCTATTTTTGATGTTACAAATAGCAGAAGATTATAACAATTTTAAACTCGTTGAATAGCTTCCTTAGAATAATCTGTCCCAGTAATCTCACCAACAGCCCCTCTTAGAGCAACAAAATAATTAACACGCCTATTAGTTCCTTTCCAAAATTTATTTTTATTCTCAGGCTCAAATTTTTCATTATACTCAGCAACAATATCATGATCTTGTGAAGAATGCATTACAAAATCAGGTCCACCAATAAAGGGAACCACTACTGTACTTTTTTGAACATCTGTTAGAAATCTTAACATAGGATGATCAGGATTAAGTTCTCTCAATTCAAGCCACATCCCAGCAACAGCATCATCCACTGCATTTGCTGCTTCATAACCAATATCCATTCCTATCATAAACATTAAAATAAATATAGCCTTTAAATAATTTTAGTAATCCAAGTATATACAAAACCACAACCAGCAGTCCTGACAAACAATCACCCTACAAAACTTTTATAAATACCAGAATTTCCCAATACTCTATGGCAGAGACCAAGTTCGTAATAAATGACAGTAAAACTGGAAAGACTTATCAAAAAGCTCTAGAAGATAGCACTCTAGTAGACAAAAAGGTAGGAGAGACAGTAACAGGAGATTTTCTAGGCTTAGAAGGCTATGAACTTCAAATAACAGGTGGAAGTGACTCAGCTGGATTCCCTATGAGAAAAGAGATAGATGGCACTGGAAGAAAGAGAGGCCTTTTCTTAGGTGGAGTTGGAGTTAAAACCAAAAGAGCTGGTGTAAGACAAAGAAAAACAGTCTGTAAAAATACAATCTCTGAAAATATTGTACAAGTAAATCTTAAAGTAGTGAAGTATGGAAGTAAAAAATTAGAAGAGTTATTCCCAAAAAAAGAGGAAGAAAAGCCTAAGGCTGAATAAACCACAAACCGGAGGGAAATATGAAAAAGTACAACTATAAAAGTGTTCTAATTGCTAGGAAGAAGAGAACCGACCCAGAAGACTTTGCTCATAGACCCTGCTTTATTAGTTTTTTTGAGGAAAATGAACCTCACCTAAACCCACAAGGACCAAAAGAAGTTCTAGAATTTGACAAGAAACACAAAGTAATTATTAGTGGAGTTGATGTACATTACCTATTACCAGGAAATGACATTGTAATCAATAACCTAGAAGAATTAAGTGTTGAAGAAGAAGATAAAATTGTCCATGTAAGGGGAAAACAAATCAAATAAAGCAGTCAAAAACAAGGTTATCATTTCTGTAAGCTTGATTGCGCTAAAATTTCTAAGAGTAAATCTTATAAATAATCCTATCTATATTATACAAATGGCCCAAGAGTTCCATCTACTTCCTAGATATAGAGAAGAAATTATAAAACATTTTTCTGAAGAGTTAGCAGATGCTTTAGGAAGATTACATGGTTTAAGGTCTTCTGGGGTTAGTAATTATGATTCTAATTCTGATTATAGTTTTAATTTGAGAACAGGTGGAGGAGAATTTAATTTTAGTATTGCTGTACCACCTAGAATTAATTATAAAAGTTCTAAAAAAGCAATTGGTTGGAAAACAAATCATTTATTATTTACAACTATAAAAATAAAATTTCATTTAACAGATAATACAGATTTTGAAGATTGGGATAGTTATTCAGAATTATATGACTGTTTAGAAGGACTTAAGCAAATTGCAAAAACAAAGAAATTAAATATTGTTTTTCAAGATAGCTTTTTTAAGAAGATAAAAGGAAAAATTACTGGTGATGGACATGACCAAGGTTTTGATATTAGTTTTACAATGAATGCAAATATTGTAACTAACAGGGCCCTTAAAATTACAAGGAAAAAACTAGAAGAAGATTTTCAAGATGAAGCAGTAGAAGAAATAGTGAAAAGTTTAAAATCGTGGCTTCCAAATGTTATAGAATTCTTTTATGAAGTTCTACACCACTTTAAGGGAGATTCCCTGATAAAAGAAGAAGCAGCATAGAGTAACTTTTATAAACACACACAAATTCTATCCTTTTATGTTAAAACAACCTGAGATAAACATTGGTATGGTCGGTCATGTTGATCATGGAAAGAGCACTCTAACACAGAGATTAACAGGAAAATGGACTGACACCCATTCAGAAGAGAAAAAAAAAGGTATTACAATCAGGTTAGGCTATGCAAATGCAACTTTCTACAAATGTGACAAGTGTAAATACTTTGGTCCACTAAAAAAATGTCCAAAATGTGAAGGAAAAACAAAAGAATTGAGAACAGTTTCCTTTGTTGATGCACCCGGTCACGAAACTTTGATGGCAACGATGCTTTCAGGTTCAGCAATAATGGATGCAGCACTTTTACTAGTTGCAGCAGATGAACAATGTCCACAACCACAAACAAAAGAACACTTAATGGCACTTGAGATTGCAGGACTAAAAAATATTATAATTGTACAAAACAAAATTGATTTGGTCTCAACAGAAGATGCAATGAAAAATTTTAACCAAATTAAAAAATTCATAAAAGGAACAATTGCAGAAAATGCACCAATAGTTCCAGTTTCAGCACAACTTGATGTTAACATTGACATATTAATAGAAACAATTGAAGAAGTTTTCAAACAACCAAAAAGAGATCTAAAAAAAGACCCATTAATGTTCATTGCAAGAAGTTTTGATATTAACAGTCCAGGTGCACACTATGAAAAGATTGTTGGAGGAGTTTTAGGTGGAGCACTAATTCAAGGAAAAATAAAAGAAGGAGACAAAATTGAAATCAAACCAGGAAGAAAAATTGAAAGAGAAGGAAAAACAACCTGGCAACCAATACTTGCAGAAGTTGCAAGCATCAAGTCAGATAAAGAATCTCTTAAAGAAGCAATTCCAGGTGGTAGTATTGCACTTCTAACAAAGCTAGATCCTTCAATTGCAAAATCAGATTCTTTGACTGGAAATTTAGTAGGTCACCCTGGCAAATTACCAGAAACACATTATGAGTTAAACTTGGTTCCACATTTGTTAAAAAGAGTTGTAGGTTCAGATAAAGAGTTAGAAGTTGAACCAATAAAAAAAGGTGAAAACTTGATGCTTAATGTAAATGCTGCAACAACAGTAGGGGTTGTAAAAGAACTAAGCAAAAAATCATTCAAAGCAAAGTTAAAAATTCCAGTATGTGCTGATAAAGATGACAAGATAACTGTATCAAGACTAGTAGGACATAGATTTAGACTGATTGGTTACTGTACTTTAGCTTAGAAATTATTCTTCAAATAACTATATTGATCAACATTACCAACATAAAACCATCTACCTTTCATTATATATCCTCTTACTTCAGAATTTTTAACTAAATGTCCAACAACATCACCCAATTTATCACCTTTAACACTTTTCAATTTTCCAACATCATTTTTAGAAACAATATAACAAGCAGTTGCAACCAAACTAGACTTTGGTTCCTCAGGCTTTTCTTCAAAATTAACAATCTTTCCATCATCTAAAAGTACACAACCCAAACGACCAGCAATTAACATTTTATCTTCATAATCAGATAAAGCAACAACACTCTTACCCTTAAAAATATTATAAAACTCTCTTAAAGAAAAATCAACCATATGTCCACCAGCAAAAATCATTAAATCATCATCAATGCAACATTTTTCAATTGCAAGATTAATATCATAAACAGCGCCTTTCTCTTCAAAAGAACCATTATTAACAATTTCAACATCAAACCCACTCTCTTTTTTCCATTCAACATATTCATCATAAAATTTAGCATTGGTTACAATACAAACACTTTTCAAAGGAACATTTTTCAAACTTTCAAGAAGATGGTTAAGCATAGGTTTACCCTTTATTGGCAATAAAGGTTTAGCTCTCTCTCTAGTAATAGGGTATAGAGTTTCACCTAACCCTGCTGCAAGTATCATCGCCTTCATCACAAAAAAGATAAATCTAATACATATAAAGATTATTAATCTGAAAAACCATAAGGATTTCCAGTTTTTTTAAGATTTTCAATAGTTTTTGTATTAGAATTAGTAGTTATACCCTCATCAACACATTTTTCTCTAAACTCTAAGAATCCCAATTTTGCTTCATAAGGACAGACCTTTTCACAATTACCACAAAGAGTACAGAGGTAAAAAATCTTATCATAAACCTCTTTCTTCTGCATAATAACAAAACCTCTTGGTGAAACACTCTCTCTTCTAAGAATTTTAAAACTAGGACAAACCTCTTTACACAATCCACATTCAATACATTTACTCATGTACTTTCCCCCTATTCAATAGGTCTTTAGGATCATACTGTTCTTTCAAGATTTTATGTTTTACTTTTTTTTCACCTTTCAAAAAAGATTTTCTCTTAAACCCATACCCAAAATCAGAAGCATTCTCACACTTAATTGTTTCAACAAGCTCATGCATCTCTGTAGGCAATTTTGAAAATTCCTTAAAGCAAGGATGAACCACTCCTAAACAAAGATGTCCATAGACAGGAACACTTTTTTTTCTTAACCAATATAAAAATCCAGCCATCTTATCAGAATCAATTTTTGGGTCCTCAATCTGGCCAAATCTAGATTTACGCAACTTATGATACAAAACTTCTTTGAAACTAAGAATTCTCTCAATTTCTTTCACATCTTTTATAACACCTTTATCCCCAAGAAACTCAACAACAATATGATTTTTTTCTTCAAACCCTAACATAGCAGAAGCAAGATCATCAAAAAACAATATTGATTTAATCTCTTCTTTCCCTCTAAATTTTTCAACCTTCTCCATCATTGAACTCAAAGTATTAAAATTATAAATCGAAAAAGATCTATACTCTTTTTTTGAAACAAGCTTAAGCTTGACATGTGCAATAATTCCAGTGGTACCTTCTAACCCTACAAAATTCTTAGCTGTAGGATTTTTCAATTTCATATATTTACCAGTTCCATCAACAACATCAACACCCATAACATAATCACCAATCCTACCCTTACTAACATCCATGCCACGACAATTCATTGCAACCATCCCACCAATAGTACAAACAGCATGATTAAATGGTTTAATAGGAATAATCTTATCCCCTAATCTATGATTCAATTCATCAAGAACAGCACCAGCTTGAACAACAATAAAATCATCTCCAATTTCTAAAACTTTATTCATTTTAGACATGTCAACAATAATAGATTTAACAGGAACACACCCTCCTTGTAAACTAGTACCAGCACCTCTGATAACCAAGTTATAATCCTGCCTTTTAGCATAACCCACAAGTGCATGTAATTGTTTAACATCCTTTGGCCAAACAACAGCCATAGCTTCACCTTCAAGATCCCCAGCATCTCTAGAATAAACTAATCTGTCAATCTCACTATCAGAAAATCCACCTTCACCAAATATTGACCTTAAAGTCATATTAACACCTCTGAAATCTCTAAAATTTCTTTATCTGGAACACTCTGTTTCAAATGCATAAAACAACTTGGACAAATAGTAATTATTTTACCAGTCCTTTCCAACCTTTGCTTTGCCATTGCTTCAGCAACCTTTGGAGAATTTTCTTTAATTGAATGACCACAACACAAACTTTTGTGCATAAAATCCTTAACTTTAAATCCTAACCTATTAAGAATCTCTCTTGGTACATCATAAACTTCATCAAACCTTTCAGGGTTACAAGGATCAAATAACCAAACTTCCTCAGAAAACTTCTTATTAATCTTATCTAAATTCTCCAAAATAACCTCAGCCATCAACTTAACTTCAATTCCATAATACTTCTTAAACATGTAATAACACTTTGGACAAGGAGTTATAATTTTTTTAATCCCCTGATTATTCAAAATTTCTTTATTCTTTCTAACTATCTCTTTAAACACATCTTTATGCCCTAGCTCTAGTGCTGGTTTTCCACAACACATAAGGACTTCAGGCAATTTAACATAATCCACATCAAACATTGTTAAAAGGTGCTCATGCCTTCTCTGAACATCCTTTACCAAATACTTTGAAACACATCCAGGATAATATAATGTCCTTCCAAATAGTCTAGTGAAAACTCCCATCCCCTAAATTTAACAACTAGGATTTATAAGCATTTATAGACCAGAAATTAGTGTTAGAAGCTAATATGTTAAAATATACATATCTTTAAATACCTTGATTTCAATTCTTGTTGTAAAATGGAAGACAAAGATAATATTCTAGCCGAACACAAGGAGAATGTTAGGAGGAACAGAATGAGACCGACTTTATTTTGGAAGGTTACTACCTTAGTATTTTTAATTTTGTTTGTAGGCGCAATTTACTTCAATGGTATGCCAAGTTTTGGTTCTACTACAGTTGATAGCGATCAAGCTGTCGAAACTGCAGTTGAATTTATTAATCAAAACATGTTAATGGGCTTAGCAACCGCTGAAGTGCAAGATATAACAGAAGATCAAGGCATGTACAAAGTTGATCTAATAATTGTAAGTGACACAATGGATTATACAGAAGAGTTCACTTCATATATTACAATGGATGGAAAACTTCTTTTCCCAACAGCTGTTGATTTAACAGAATTTGAAGCTACAGAGGAAGTAGTTGATGAGGTTGTTGATGAGGTTGTTGATGAAGTAATACCAACTGAAATTGATTATTCAGGTGATCCAGTTTTAGGTAATCCAGATGCACCAGTAACAATTATAGAATACTCAGACTTTGAATGTCCTTACTGTAGTAGAGCATACTGGACAATGAGACTTGTTGAAGAGGATTATACAGCAGATCAAGTAAAAATAGTTTTCAAAAACTATCCACTAAGTTTCCATTCATTTGCGCAAAAAGCAGCAGAAGCTTCTGAGTGTGCATTTGATCAAGACATGTTCTGGGAATATCACAATTTGTTATTCGAGAACCAAGAAGCATTAGCAGTTGAAAATTTAAAACAATATGCAATTGACTTAGGTCTTGACACAGAAACATTTGATAATTGTTTAGATTCTGGGGAAAAAGAATCTGAGGTTGAAAAAGACTTTAATGATGGGCTTGCTGAAGGAGTTACAGGTACTCCAGCATTCTTCATTAACGGTCAAAGCTTAGTTGGAGCACAACCTTTTGAAAGCTTTGCAGAGATTATTGATGCAGAGTTAGCTCTTGCTGAAACAACAGAAGAAGAGGAAGAAGAAGTAGTTGAAGAGGAAGAAGAAGTAGTTGAAGAGGAAGAAGAAGTAATTGAAGAAGAGGAAGAAGCTACTGAAGAAGAAGAAACTGTTGTTGAAGGCGAAGTAACTGGAGCATGTGAAACAAACGATGATTGTCCTAGTGGCAGTATATGTTTCGGTGATGAGTGTATAGAAATTCAAAATTAGTGAACTAGGTTTCCAACATAAACCTTTTTCACATCTTTTATTCTTTTTATTCTTTTTATTATATCTTGTAAGTGTTCTATTCCTGTTGTTTCCATTGCAAAGGTACATTCAACAGATTCTTTCCCAATTGCATGAGCACTAGTAGATTTTATTTGTGTATTCAAAGAAACTAGAGTATTCAGTATTTCAGCAAACAATCCGGTCCTGTTCACAGCTTCAACCTTTATTTCTACAACAGAACCAATTTTATTAGTCCATCTAACTTTTGCTTCTTTTTTTCTAGAACCAACTTTAATTTTTTTCAAAGTCCCACACTTTTTTTTATGAATAGTTACTTTACCATTGCTAGTTGCATAACCAGTAATATCCTCTCCAGGTAAAGGAGAACAACATTTTGCAACAATTATCTCAGGATTAAGTATACCATCAACTTCAATAATCCATGCTTCTAACTCTTTTTTAACAGACTGATCTGACCTTATTGTTTTAACAGGAATATCTTGAATAGATCTTAAATGTTTTTTAATTCTAGACTGTGCCCTAGAAGTTCTAGCAATCTTTAACCAAGACCTTGAAGGGTGCTGATTTTTAGCAGTAATAATTTCAACTTTATCTCCATTTTTTAACATTGTTCTAACAGGAACAAAATGTCCATTAACTTTGGCAGCTATTGTTTTATCACCTACATCAGAATGTACAGCATAGGCAAAATCAAGAATGGTTGCCCCCTTTGGCAGTTCAATAACTCTTCCTCTTGGCGTAAATGTAAAAATCTCACTCTCAAAGAAATCAATATGAAGCATTTCCATAAACTCTTTAGCATCTTTACTCTCTTGTTGCCACTCCATGACTTGTTTCATCCAACTTAACTTCTTATCAAACTTATCATCCCCATGCACACCTTTGTACCTCCAGTGTGCAGCAACTCCATCTTCAGCAACTCTATGCATGTCTTTAGTTCTAATCTGAATCTCAACAGGCTTCTTATCTGGCCCTATAACAACAATGTGCAATGACTGATACATGTTAGACTTAGGCATTGCAATATAATCATCAAACTCTTTTGGGACAGGTGTCCATAAACCATGAATAATCCCCATAATTTCATAACAATCTTTGACAGACTCAGTAATAATCCTAAGCCCCACAATATCATAAATATCAGAAAAAGGTTTATCCTTTCTTAACATTTTTTTATAAATACTATACAAGTGTTTAGACCGACCAGAGATTCTAGACTTAATTTTATGGTCATTCATCTCTTTTTTTAAAACTTCTTCAATATGCACAACTTCAACATCTCTTTGTTTTTGCGATTTCCTAAGTTTTTTATTCAAATCTCTATATATTTCAGGCTCTAAATATTTGAAAGCAAGATCTTCCAATTCCCATTTAATACTTGCAATACCTAACTTGTAAGCAATTGGGGCATACACATCAAGAACTTCTCTAGCAATTCTTTCACACTTTTCTTGTCTAAAACATCCAACAGTTCTCATGTTATGCAACTTATCAGCCAATTTAATGAAAATAACTCTTAGATCTTTTGTAGAAGCTAGAATAACTTTTCTAACAGTTTCAGCTTTGTACTCTTCAAAACTCATCTTCCTAAGTTTTGTAATCTTAGTTACACCATCTATAATATTAGCAATCTCCTGCCCGAACTCATTAACAATTTCTTTTTTGTCAACATCAGTATCTTCAATAACATCATGCAACAATGCAGCAGCAATTGTAGTAGGACCTAATCTATGTTCAGCAAGAATATAAGCAACATTCAAAGGGTGTTGTATGAAAAGCTCACCACTCCTTCTTTTTTGTGATCCATGATGTTTCTTAGCAAATAAATAAGCTTTCTTAACTAAATCAAAGTCAGCATCTTTATTATAAGATTCAATTTTTTTTAATACAATTTTTATTTGCATATTTTATAGAAATAAGTAAGGAGGATTTATAAAATTTGTTATGTATGGATTAATCCATATTTTATTAATATCCTCTTTAATTTATCTGTATTAATAATAGTTAACTTAGATTCATTTTTTGCTTTTTTAACAATTGTCCTTAATCTATCCATATCCCTTTTCTTTGTAATTTTTGCTTTAGTATAAAGTAATTCTTTTAATTCTTTTTTTAATGGTTTATCCATTAATATGGCTAGTATATTATCAACATCTAATTTTTTATCTAGTTTTGCAAATTCCTCTCTAACTGAATTAAAATAAGGTCTATTTGATTTAAATTTTTCATGATATCTCATCATGACTTGTTTAAAGATATTTATTTTTTTCATATCTCCACTAGAAATTTTACTTTGGTCTGCTCTTTCTAAGGCTCTTAGAACTTGATTAACTTTTACTGTAATTGATCTAGAGTGTCCTTCAAATATTAAAACATAACTAACTTCTGATTTATCTTTCAAATTTCCCATTAACTTATGGATATAAGGTCCCCATTTCTTCTTCTTTTTCTTTTCATTGATTTCAATTCTAATATTAATTTCATTAACTATATTATTTATTATGCTAATCATATTATTTATAGTAGTAATATTTGAACCTTGATTAATTAATTGTTGCAATAATTTCTGAATAATTTTTATTTCTTGATTAACTTTTTCAAGATCTATATTTGTTTTATTTAATATACTTATTAAATTTAAAAGAGTTAGGTTGATATTTTGAAGCAATTCAACAATTTCAGGAGACATTCCTGTATTCGTCTGATCTATATCTATCAAAATATTAATCTTTTGCAATAACTGATTCAACAGAATTATTAAGCTTTTTTTACCTTGTTCCAATCCATTAATATTAGTAATATTAACAATGTTTATTACAACATTTCCATTTCCACCAGGAGGTGTAACTTTCTCTCCTTTAACAGTAAATGTAGTCTCATCTCCTTTTCCAACTTCCATATCTCCATTCAAAAGGAAAACTTTTAATGTATAATTGCCTGGTTCTTCAGGTGCTCTCCAATCTTCCCATATATCTGCTCCTCTTATGAAAGGCCTTGAATCAAGTTCTTTAGAACCTTCTTTTTCTAATTCAAGAATAATGCTATCATAGTTCCCTTTACCACTAACAATCCATTTAACTGGTTTTTGTTCTAAAGGTTTTAAAACACCAGTTGGTTTATACCCTTGTTTAAACCTAACACTTATACCTTCTTTAACAGTAAATTTTACTCTAGAACCTTCTCCAACTTTTTTATCTCCTTTAGTTGCAACAACAACAAGTTCATATTCACCAAGTTCATCAACTCCTTCTAGAGGAATTATTGAAGAACTGTTCATAGATTCAAAAATATTCTCTTTAGGATATTTAAATTCATTAATAACAGTTCTACCCTTTGCAATAGCAATATAAACTTGATCAAAATCATCTCCTTCTTTTAATAAAACAACTTTTATTTCTTGTCCTGTAGACACTGGTTTTTGAGGATTATATCTTCTTTTGAACCACACTCTTATTGGCTTTTCATTAACAGTAATAGTACCATCATATTCTTCAGCAATATAATCCTTATGCTCTAATTTGATAATAAATTCATGTTCTCCAAGAGACAAATCAGCAAATTTAACTTTTGCAGTACCTTTCATTCCAGTATGATCTCTTCTTTCTTGACCATTACACTCCACTATTGCAAGAACTCTACTTCTAGCTTTTTTAGTCTTTGCATCTTTTACTTTAATTGTTATTTCAGCAACCTCACCTTCATTAATAATTGGATTATTAAACTCAGCAATCAATTTCTTAACCTCTTCTTCAATTGCAAAAGCATCATTATTTGTTGCTTGACCTAAATATTCTTTTTTGTGGTCATAAGCTCTAACAACTAAATAACAATTATTAATACTAACATTTGGAGCTTTCCAAGTGTAAATTGTTTCTTTTTTCTTACCAAGAATAGTTTTTTCATTACCAACCCATTCTTTTTTGTCAGCATCATACAATAATAATTTATAATATTTTACTAATTTTTCATCACTAACTTTCCAATGTAATCCTATTTCTTTATTAGCATCAACCTTTTCTCCATTAGGTACAGTAGTAAACTCTATATTGAACTTTTCTTTGACAGTAATTTTAGACTGCACTGGATCAGCTTCATACAAAGGATTCTCTTTTAATTCAGCAACAACATCATGTTCTCCAACATCTAGATCAGGAATTTTAAATTCAACATAAGAAGGAGTAGTACCTCCACCAGAACTATCTCCATAATATTCTTTTCCTTCAATTTTTAAGATAATTTTAAGATCATTAACTCCTTGGTTATTCTCATCATAAATAGCAACCCATATTTCTGCTTCACCATCTTTCTCAATTTCAAAAGAATTAGTATATTTTTGATCTTGGAAAAAATGTAATGTTACTTTTTTCTTTTCAAACAGATAATCTAAATTAAAAGTTCTTTCATGTTTTTCAACCATCCCATCAGTTCTCTTAGCATTTACAACAAATTTAAGTTTACCTGGTTTCAAACCAGCATCAGAATCATAAGGTTGTCCATTCAAAAGCATGCCTACATTAGTTTCAATATCACCTTCTATTTGATCTTCATAAACATCCTTATATTTCTCTTTCTTTAGAGTATTACTAGTAGGACTTTTTTTCTCTGAAGGCTTATCCTTTTCCTTAGATGGTTTATCTTTCTTTTTCTTTCTAGAACGAAACCTACCCAAAAGACCTTTTCTTCCTCTTTGATAACTAGAAGGAGCTCCTGCTAATTTGTTATTCTTAGGAAATTCCTCTAATTCCACTTCCGGTTTATCTTTTTCTTCAGCCATTTTCTAAAAAGTTTGATATCTTGGACCTCCAAATCCTGCTGCAGGTGATCTAAATGTGATATTCACAGGTGCTGGTGTTGCAACAGTACCTAATGCTGGATGAGAAACATTAACAGTTATTGGATGACTCTCAACCACTCCCATAGCTAAATTTCTTGGTATTGTAACACGCAAGTTTGCAGGAACTGAACCACTAGCATCAGTAGTATGAACAACTCCACCAAAAATATCAACAGGCATAGCAACCCCTGCAGCATTTGTATAACCATCAGCAACAGTAATAGTAGCACCATTAACAGGTCTTCCAGTTCTATTATCTAAAACAAAAAAGTTCATTAACATCTCTCTATTTGAAACACCTGGCTCAGGAACCCACATCATTGTAACACTCATACTAGCAGTAGTAGTAGGTGTTGGTAAAGGACCACCAGCTCCAACAATAATTTCAAAAACATGAGCAATTGCAGGTTCTCTATCTGCTGCAGTAACACTATTCACATATAACCTCAATCTCATATCACGATCAGGTGCTTGTAAAAGAACTGAATTAATACCATAAGGTCCTGTGTTAACTGTAACAGTATTTGAAGTGCTTCCATCAGCATCTCTGAACAATCCTGGCTGATCAACTGTCAATTGTACAACTGCACCTGATGTAGCCATAAACTTGCTAACACCTTCATAAACACCAACAACCAAAGGCAAAGTTTCATTTCTATTAATTCTTAATCTATCACTCTTCCTACCCATCCTAGCAAATCCAGACAACCTACTCCACCTTGTAGTAAAAGGAGCAGTAGCACCTCTATTTAATTGGAAAAAATCTAAAGGCAAAACACCATCTAAAGTTGCAAACCATCCAATAATACTTCTACCTGGAGGCTCAACAAAGGTATCACCTAAATTAAGAATATATCTTAACCTTCTACCTTTCAACAACTTATCCCATAACAGATTTCCAAACAAGTATTTTAATCCATCACCAATATTGCCTTTAAACTTCCATAACAACCATAACAAACCAGCAAGTATTGCAAGACCAAAAATAACAAAGAAAACTAAGATACTCCATCCACCTAAATAGTAAATAATAATTGCACCTAAGATTAATGCAAGCAAAGTTAAAATTAACCACCATCTAGGTTTATTATTTGTAGAGTCCCAAAATATGAATTTAAGTACAGCTCCAATCTGTTCTCTAAAATGCCATATTAACCAAATCAAAGCAGAAACTAAAAGAATAAACAGAACAACACCCAATCCCCAAGCACCATAAAACAATATTCCTGCCAAAGGCCCAGCCAACCAAGCCAAGATCCCACCCCCATTACTTAACAAGAATAATAACAAAGCAACACCAAGTATAACTAAGAACACATATCCAAGACTTTTAAAATCAGCATTTCCTGCTTTATTTTTTATCCCTTTAAGCCATCCCATTGTAGAAGCTAAATAAATTAAACCACACACCAATGCAGCAACCAACAATATTGTCAATAAAGGAGACAACTTAAAGAAAAACAAATAAATTATCTCAGACATAATTTCATCAAAAGCATAACCCATTGGCATCCCACCAACAACACCTTGGAAAGAAGGAAGTGTATACAATGCAACAAACATTAAAATACAAATAATTGCAGTCAAAAGCAAAGCTTTCCATGGCCATTTACCATCTTCAGACTTTTCTCCAGTCAATCCTCTCATTATAAAAAAGATAACCAAGAAAGGCGCTAACAACCCAATTGCCCAACCAAAATTTTCAAGAATAACATCAGGTGTAAACCTCATAACAATCAAAGAAACAATCAAAGAAAACATAACAGCAAATCTGTGCTGTTCATTTTTACCACCTTCATCTTTGAAAACAGTCTCTTTTGTTGATTTAAATATTATAATATAAACCAATGCAGCATAAAGAAACTTCAATAAAACTGCACTTTCATCAGTTGCACCCAAAAAGATATCTAGGATAGATCCATCCTTAGCTAACACACTAGGAACTAATAACAAAGTTAAGACTATCCATAAACCTCTTTTCATACACTTCCTTTATATTAGTTATATATTTAAATGTTTTCCTAACTGGCTTTTCGCAAATCTTTCTGAACTATATTCTCTAAACTCTGATTTATTTCCTCAGGATTAGTAAATCCAATAAAATCAACATTAAATTCATACCATTCTAAGAGCTCAGAAGCCATTGGAGTTCCAGAATAACACCTAATCATATTTGTAATATAAGCAGTGTAAATAGGAATCATCTTTTCCCTATACCTATTTTTTTGCTCTAAACTATTTAATTTAATCTCACTTTCAACAATCCAATCATACAGGTGCATGATATTATTCGAAACATTCAAACTATCTTTCACAGTCAACATTTTTCTCACCTCCAAACTAAATCTTGAAAAAACGATTTATAAAAACAACATATAATTTTTCGTAAACTTTTCAGAAATTTATGCAAAAGCTTATTAAGTAGAAAAGCAGCTCAATTAAAATGCATAGAATAGCTTTGAAAACTATTACAAAAACAATTGTTGTTGGTGCATTCACATTTGCAGCAGCATTAATTTGGAGAGAATTTATTGTTGATGTATTACACTTATTTTTTCCTGAAGGAGAAATATTAGGAGATTTTATTGCTGCAGTTATTGCAACAATTATTTTAGTTGGTTTTGTTTACATATTTCTTAAAACAGAAGAAGAAGCAGAATATGTTATTAAAAAAATTAGAAAAAGTAGAAAAAAGAAAAAATAATTATTTCTTATAATCTTTAATTGCT